>JAABUS010000581.1_pt1 | contig 91572 bp, 93 predicted proteins | sample 5560161 | NCBI WGS metagenome assembly JAABUS01 (sample SAMN10711885, study PRJNA513376) | rock metagenome | isolation source: Antarctica rocks | place: Antarctica: Victoria Land, Trio Nunatak nord | collected 2016-01-04
CGCTGAGTTCGGACGAAAGGCGACATTGCTCACACACGAGACCCCTCAATATCAGGAACCCTTCTTGTCGCATTGATGTATCTAATACGTGATATGTCGCCTCGAAAGTCTCTGTGAAACACGAATTTTAAGATCCGTAATATCTTTGTAGTTGGCAAAAGCGATGTCTCAATCGCAATCCTCCATGCCCTCTCCCACGCTAGTCCTTCCGTCACCAACATCCACCCCACGTCCCATCGATCCTCAAATACACACGGGCAAACGAGTGGCGGCCCCCACAGCCATGCTCACGACCACGCCCATAATTCTCCCTACACCCTCACACTCCTCACGCGACCCCACCAGGAACCACCCTCCCTACCCACCCTCCACCATGAAACATCCGACCACACCCTCTCCTCCCTAACCACCGCCTTCGCTCACCAAGACATCATAATCTCTACAATCGCCCCCGCAGACGTACCCTTCCAAAAACGCCTCATCGACGCCGCTCTCGCTGTCGGCGTCAAATACTTCATCCCCTGCGAGTTCAGCTATGACACCCAGTACCAAGCGGTACGTGATGCATAGCCGCCCTGCGCTGCTAGGAATGAGGTGCTGGAGTACCTGAAAGAGCGATGTAGTGATAGTGGGAAGGGGATGAAGTGAGTAGGGTTAGCGACGGGAGCAATGCTAGAGAACGGCCTCAACGAGGGGAGTGTGGGTTTTGATCTCATGTAGAAGAGCGCTACGATCTACGGCACTGGAGAGGGAATGTGGGCGGCGTCTACGCTGGATTGGATTGGGAGGACTGTCGCTGGGGTGGTAGAGGATTTAGAGAGTGAAGGGGGGTCGGGGGACTATATCTACAGCTCGGAATTTGTGACGAGCCAGAATGAGATACTGGCTGTATTGGAGGATTTGGACGGCAACAAGTTTGATTTAATAACCGCAGATGTGGAGGAGTGTGTGAGGGAGGGGGAGAGGAGGATGGAGAAAGGATTTTTTGACGGCGCGATGATGTTGTTGGAGAGGAACGTGCTATTTGGGCAGATAGGGGATACGGACGTCTGGAAGACCGAAAAGGACCGGGCTAGGAATGATAGCAGCCTTCGGGAAGCCGTTAGGAGGGTAGTTGAGAAATTGAAGAGAGATGGGAGGCCGGACTGTGGGTGTGGATAGGCTTTGGACTTCAAAATTACTGAGGCTCTCACCATCTCCTTGTTCAACTCTATCATAGGCTTTTCGCTTGTCACAGTTGTTATCGTCTTGCGGGACAACGAGAATGCGAATATCAAAAAGAAAAAGTAGATTGACCAATTGATCGCAAACTCTATAGCCTCAAGAGCGCGAAAGCTCATTCCTCCCATGTCTTTCCTGCATATCATTCGGGACTGTTTGACGATTTGCCTTGTGATACAGAGCTGACCCGATTGGGGTTGTGGCTGCGACTAGGCAGTTGGTATAAGATATTTCGTATGAAATGTGACAGATCGTAAATCGAACGAGGAACGCCCCCTGCAGCAGACCGCTGTCAAAATGCACACTACCGCTGTCAGAATATGCAGCTGCTTTTTGGATGTAGAAAATTTGGTCCGACCAATGACCACGTTCACGGATTGGTACTCGATTTTGCGAGTGATTGCTCTTTCCAGTCCCTTTTCTCCATCAGCCAGGTGCGTATAATTTTGTAGCAAAGCATGAAGACCATCAATCCATACGAACATGCTAGACATTACACCACCCGAAGCGATTTTAATAGAACGAGAACGTTCATGTCTTTACATTTGTTGTTCCGCGTTTCTATGCAGCAGGCCGCTGTCAGAGCAAATCAGCCGTAGCGCTGTGTGGCTGCATATTGTCGTGAGACAGTGCTCGAGTCTCTTACTATATTGCGTATCGAACTCCCAGAAGAAAAGTGGTCCTTCTCTTCTTTTCCTCTAGAGTGACTGACCCCCCAGCTGAGTTCTTTCGCCCAAGACGACGACTCAAATTCCGCCAGTAAAAAGAATGGCAGTACTCGCACCGCAACAAGAGTCGCAGTGGGACGACAACGTTTACGTCCTTGCTATCACTCGTATATTCATCGTTGTGGGCGTGACATACCTAGCCCGAAGTCTCTGTCAATTGATCAAAAGGTCGCTTTCCGCAAACCGCAGCGTCGCAAATGCTGGTAAGCCTGCTCACCATGACTCTTTATTTCTGGTCGAACTGGCTCGCTGACTGCTTACGATGCCTGTTAGCGGGGGCGGCGGCTGACGTCGGTCTGGAGTTCGCGACGCTCGCATCGAGCCCTTTGATCACTCCCATGGTCGCAATCAACATCGACGATGGCCTAAGCGCTCGCCTGCCACAGCCTATCTATGACCCATATAGACCTCCACAACGATGTCAGCGCCATACTATGGAGGGTCAATATCTCCCCGGTCATAGCACGTCCTCGGACAACAATGCGACGCTGCCAGAACACGCGCCTGCCATCAACCAAAGCAACGGTAGTGGAGAGTAAGGTACCCATTTGTCTATGGTCCATGGTCGCTGAGAGACGACAGCAACCATGCATAGAAGATCTCAACGGAAATAATGAGCACCATGACACAAACAAGGTCCTGGTCGTTGATAAAAAATCGACCTCCCCCAACATTTTACAGGAGCACACACTGGATGGAAATGCGGAGCTGCCCTGCACTCGTGGATGGAAATGGTCATATTCTATGCAGACTGCATCTCCAGCAAAGGTCTGCTTCTCATTCAGTCTGCAGTCTGCTGGGTGTCTCTGGTTCAGGAACGATTTGCACATCATTTGCCTCTCTCTATACTTCTAGTAGACACAGAATCGGACGGGGTAAAAGATAATGGTCAATTATTGTAACCTCATCTTTCCCTCCACGGTTTTCCCAACAGATTTTTGGTGGTGAACATAGATACCGGACTTGACGGATACGGCGTGCTCTTATCCATCGAAATCAGTATGAAGACAACTCGTCTGTTGTGATTAGATCCATCAAAGAAGCCCACAGTAACATCTCCGGGAAATAGTCACGTAAGACATGGTACATAGGGTGATGCAAGACCCTCCGTAAGCTGTCTTCCCGTAGCATCCGGTAGCTTAGTCCCCGCTGAGGTGGTGCGTTACATAAAGACTCCATCTAGTTATCATGTCCTGAGGCTACTCAAAATCAGCTCTCGAAGTGCCCACATAGACGCTCGAAGCCTGTCCATTTGTCTTGGCTATATGCTAAGCTCAGAAAGCTTAGCTCGTCGGACTTATTAGGCTTGGCATATGCAGCCTTACGAGCGCGACTGTTCGCGTGGAAAACGCGAGTCAAAAGTTCCACGGAAGCAGCATAATATACTTCACAAGCAACGATGAATACGATGGATTGATTTTTACGCATATACAGTACTTGGTTTTTCGTAGGCAGTCATGTCTCGAGCCTCTCGCCTTGCAGAGCTCCGAGCCCTCCGCGAGTCCGGCAAAACACGCCTCTCGACGTACAAAGTCGAAGAGGAAGAGAATTTATACGAGGAAGTCGACGAGGAAGGCTATAAGAAAGTCGTCAGGGCTCGACTCGACCAAGATGACTTCGTCATCGACGACAATGGTGAAGGCTACGTAGACGACGGACGCGAAGAATGGATGGGCGAAAGGCCTTACGATAGTGCCAGTGGAAGCGAGGAAGAAAGGCCATTGAAGGGCAAGGCTGGTCAGTCGCGGGAAACAAATCCGTTCCCCTCAAGCTGACGACCTGCTGCAGTAAAGAGGAAACGCGAGGAAGAGAAAGAGAAGACAGACAGAGTGAACAACAATATCAATAAGTACTTCAGCAATGGACCTGTTGCCGTTGCTGCAAAGCCCAAAGTGCGTCATTGAGTACTCTCCGTGCGTCACTCATACTAACACCTCTGCAGCCTGGTGCTACGGTGGAAGATGCCGCCTTCATGGTCGACTTGCTCGGCGAAGTCGACGTCAACATCCCATCTCGAGCTCCTCTGAAGACAGTCAAGACTGCTTCCCGTCACAAAACGCGCGTGCTCTCTCCTCCCGTATCTCGAGAAAAGAAGCTGTCCCTGCCGAAAAGGACCGAAGCGAACAACACCGCCCATATGCTCAATACCCCTCCCTTGGAGCCAGCGTATGGTGACGATGGTGACTTTCTTGGTGGCATGGATGACGACGTCTTCCCACCTAGCGATCCCATACCCTCCTCGCCCACCGCCAATGCAGTGGATCGCAAATTCCAACAACCAGTGAAGATAGAGGAGGAGGATGAGGATATGATGGAGGTAGCTCAAGCCATCGGAGACCACAAAGTCAAGGCTGCAAGCGTCAACATGTCAGGAGCACGTCCTGCGCCCAAAAAAATTACAAAAGCTCCTGCGTACCCATCTCCAGCGAGCTCCTCTCCTACTCGACCACCAACTGACGTTGTTGATGCGTCTGCATGGAATGATGTTACATCAAAATTGAACGTCCTTAGCAGCCAGGAACCAGCAGCCAGCAGCTATGGCAAAACCAAGATTGAAGATGCAACCGAAAATGACGGTAGCCTACGCTTCTTTTGGACCGATTACACTGAAGTCAACGGTAGTCTATGCCTCTTTGGCAAAGTCAAAGATAGGAATTCGGGAGCCCACGTCAGTGCCTTCGTCAAAGTCGACAATATTTTGAGGAAGCTGTACTTCCTACCAAGAACTTACCGCCAGAGTGAGTGTTCTGCACTGCTGTTTTGCCTCGACAACTCTAATTTGATACAGAGCACGGTCGGGATACATCCGCCGAAGTCGGAATGGGCGATGTCTATCAAGAAGTCGACGAAGTCATGACGAAATTGCGTGTAGGCATGCACAAGATTAAGCCATGTTCGAGAAAATATGCATTTGAGCTTCCGGGCATACCAAAGGAAGCAGACTATCTGAAGCTAATGTATCCATATGAGAGTGAGCAAACATTGGTCGTTTCTGCGTTGTAGACGCTAACATGTAGTCAAGAGTCTGCATTGCCAAACGATCTTAAAGGAGATACATTCTCCCACGCCTTCGGTACCACCACGGCTCTTTTTGAGCAATTCGTGCTGTGGAAGAACATCATGGGTCCTTGTTGGCTCAAGATTGAGGAGGCAGAATTTACTCCGCTCAACAATGCATCGTGGTGCAAATTCGAGGCTCAAGTAGCCTCGCCCAAGGCCATCACGGCGCTTACGGAGTCGGACAATCTTGATGCACCGCCTCTGACATATATGAGTATTGCACTAAGGACTACGCTTAACGTCAAGGAGAACAAGCAGGAGATCCTTGTAGCCAGCGCTCGAGTCTACGAGAACGTTTCTCTTACTGACACTACCCGCCCTGAGGACGTACCTTGCAAAACATATACTATCATGCGCCCTGTTGATGGCTCTTTTCCCGCCGGCTTCGATACCCTTACGAAGAAGCAGCGCGGTACTATACAACTTGAGAAGACCGAGAACATGCTTTTGGCAAAGTTCCTTGCACTTCTTGAGAGGGCTGACCCGGATGTACTTATGGGCCATCAGTTGCAAGATGTCGACTATCCCGTTCTTCTTAGCCGGTTTCGAGAGAAGAGGACACCGGGCTGGCACCGTATTGGGAGGCTGAGACGCCACGACTGGCCTAAGAACATGGGCAAAGGTGGCAACAGCTTCTTTGCAGAAAGACAATTGATCTCTGGACGTCTGCTTTGCGATGTTGCCAACGACATGGGCAAGTCGCTCATGAGCAAATGTCAGTCTTGGAGTTTGACGGAGATGTGTGAACTTTACCTGAGTGAAGGCAACACTCGCCGCGAGATTGACAACGATCTTGCTCTAAAGACTTGGGCGACGTCGAGGGAAGGCCTCCTGGACTACGTGAGCCATTGTGAGGCAGACACGTACTTTGTTGCTGCCATCGCTATGCGAGTCCAGATCCTGCCGTTAAGCAAGGTCCTCACAAACCTAGCAGGAAATTCCTGGGCAAGAACCCTGAGTGGTACAAGAGCCGAGCGTAACGAGTACATTCTGCTTCACGAATTCAACAAGAACAAGTACATTTGCCCTGACAAAATATGGGGCAAAGGCAAGCCTCAAGTCGAAGAGGAGATTCCTGAAGGCGAAGAAGGCGTCGACGTGAAGAAGAAAGACAAATTCAAAGGTGGTCTTGTCTTCGAACCAGAGAAGGGTCTCTACGATAAGTTTATCCTGGTCATGGACTTCAACAGTCTATACCCCAGTATCATACAGGAGTACAACATCTGCTTTACCACCGTCGATCGATCTGAAAAGGTATGTTGCTTCTCGCACTTGTTGAAAGTCAGGCTCAAACTAACAAAATTTAGTCCGAGGATGACGAGAAAGTGCCAGATGTGCCTGTAGACCAGAACCAAGGTATCCTTCCAAAACTCATTGCAACCCTCGTCAGCCGCCGAAGACAGGTCAAGTCCCTCATGAAGGACAAGAAGGCCACGGCAGACCAACTTGCAACCTGGGACATCAAGCAATTGGCGCTCAAGTTGACTGCTAATTCCATGTACGGCTGTCTTGGATATACACAGTCGAGATTCTATGCCCGACCTTTGGCCATGCTTACGACTTTCAAAGGTCGAGAGATCTTGAGAAGTACCAAAGATCTTGCAGAGAGCACGCAGTTGCGTGTCATCTACGGAGACACTGATTCAGTCATGATCAATACCAACGCAGATAACATCGAAGAGGCCCTGAAGGTTGGTGTAGATTTCAAGCGCTCAGTCAACGAAAAGTACAAGCTTCTGGAGATTGACGTCGACAACATCTTCCGGCGGCTTTTGCTCCACGCCAAAAAGAAGTATGCCGCGATCAACATGGTGGAGGTTGACGGCAAGTATGTGGACAAGCTTGAGGTCAAAGGTCTTGATATGAAGCGGAGAGAATACTGTGCCCTGTCGAAAGAGGCTTCATCTCGTTTGCTTAATTTGATTCTGTCCGGTGAGGAGCCTGAGGTGGTGGTAGGCAAGGTTCATGAGTACCTGAGGGAGCTCTCTGAGAGGATGAGAGAAGAGAAGATCCCTGCTCAGAAGTACATCATCTTCACCGTTAGTTCCACTTCTGGCATTGTTTCTGCCTCACCCCATTCTAACATTTTATGCAGAAACTCGGCAAAAATCCCAAAGACTACCCCAACCCCGACAGTATGCCCCAAGTGCAAGTGGCCCTCCGTGCACTTGCCCAAGGAAAATCTGTCCGCGTCAACGACGTGATCTCCTATATCATGACGGGCTCAGCGTCAGCTGCTGCACCTCACGAATCCGCCGCCAAACGAGCCTATGCACCTGGAGACGTGACCGAAGCCGGCTCAGAGCTGAAGCCAGACGTAGAATGGTACCTCTACAAGCAGATCTTCCCACCGATCGAGCGTCTCTGCGCCCCCATGCCCGGCACAGACGCCGTCCACCTCGCTGAATGTCTCGGTCTTGATACCCGAAAGTACAGTATCGCCTCAACTTCCTCCTCAAACCAAACCCAAGAGATCTCGCCCTTGGAAAGCCAAATCCCCAACTCCATCCGCTTTAAAGACTGTGCTCGTCTGACGCTCAAATGCCGTTTCTGCAAGCAGCCTTCCCTATTCGAAGGTCTTGCAGGCTCTGTCGCAAATGTCACCCCCGAAGGCATCATCTGTCCGGACCCAGACTGTAGACGGATATTTCCTACGTTGACGGTCGTAGCCCAGCTCGAACATGCCATCCGCCTGCAAACCAGCCGCTACTACGACAGCTACCTCATCTGCGACGACAGCAGCTGCGGTAACCGCACACGGCAAATCTCCGTCTACGGACATCGCTGCCTCGGTCCTCGAGGGCGCGCGGAAGGCTGTTTGGGGAAGATGAGGTATGAAATGGGCGAGAAAGAGATGTACAATCAGCTCCTGTATTTCCGGGGCTTGTGGGATGTTGAGGGGAAGGCTTTTATTAAGGCGGATAGTGGGGATGAGAGAGAAAAAGTGAAGGCGCTGGCGGAATGGAACCGGGAGAGGTTTGGGACGTTTAGGGGAGTTGTGGAGGGGTATTTGAGGAAGTGTGGGAGGGTGAGTGTGCAGATGGATGCGTTGTTTGCTTTTGCTTTGCAGAGGTGAGAGGCCGATGTGAGTGTTTTCTGTTATCGTTGTATATGGTGTCTGGAAAGGATAGGCATTGGGTATCGAATCGAAAAGTGTGATATCTTCTCCATGTGCTCCATTGCGTATTGTGTTCCTGGCCTGCTGCCAACCCATTTTTGGTCCACTCACGAAGTTAGCAATAATCGGCATCATTCTAAGATAAGAAAGTGTTGGTGGCGTCAGTCACCCAAATGCTTCAAGCTCACACAGGATACTAATTGACGACAAGGCGGCGCCTGGCAAATTGTTCTCGCAATGTCCCACCTCTTCCCCAACCTACGCATATACAAACTACGCCCCCAAACTAAAACAAGTATTTCAAACACGTCGCCGTATCATCCATATTACTACTCCCTTTCACAATCTCCTGATCAGCGCTAAACTGTCCGCAAACCTGATAGCAACCACCTGGCGTCAGAACAGATTGTTACGAGGCACCGAGATTCGGAACGCCACCGCATCCTTGGATCTTGTTCCCGCAATCCGAATAACCGGCGCTGCCACCGTTGCAGCAGAGTTCTCGGCGGCGGCAAGAGCGGTGGCGCAGTTGGTGACTTTCGGGGGGGCCGGGTTGCGTGAATGTGCCTGCAGTGCAGGCGCAGCCTTGAATGGAGCTTTGGGATCCTAATGGGTCCAGTGGGCTAATCCGTCATTCTTGTTCATTATACTATCATTTGGTCGCAGGCGGTAGGGGATTGGGGGAGAAAAACATACAGATGTTATTGTTATCTCCACCTTGGCATGTATCGCAACTCGGTGCGGGGCTTGGACAGTATTTCTGGAGAGCGTTGCTTGCATCTAAGGGCGCGTGTTTGGCTGCGTTGCCATGCAACAGACGATATCCAGCATGAAAGAATTCATATACATCTGGACCGTTTACCCAGCCCGTGTTGGGTCCCTCGGTGATGCATATTTCGATGATATTGGCAAAGCTGTCCCAGCAGTCTTGCCATTCCAAGCCTTGTGAAGCAGTCCCACGATAGGCATATGCTTCGATGCTGTTTGGCAGTACTATAACAATTTCGCAGCCATCTGTGTCGGGAATGGCGGCCATCGAGTTGGATGGAACACCGGCTGGGGCCTCGCAGGTATTAGAGCAGAGGACTACGGTTTAAACGTCAGCATCAAAGCTAGATTTCAAGGGCAATGCTGTGGAGTCAAATCCCGTACCTTGTCTCATCAGATATTGGAGCTGATTAGGGGTAGCGTTTCCACTCTGTGTGACTACCTCGCTAGTGACACCAGAAGCGCTGTTATTGGAACATGTAGGATTAGCGATCGGATTCTCCTCGCCAAGTTCAGCTTGCGAATCGCCGAATACGCCTTGAAAAATCTCCCAGGCTGCGTCGTCTGTTGTTTGTCGACTGAAACATTGATTAGCTGGCTGATGTAAGGGAGGTGGACCAGTAGCAATGATTTCATGAGCATCCTTTTCAATTGTTATCACCATTGCATGTTTCGTCGGAGCAGGTTGGCTGAGTGTCTGGGCAGCATTGACAGCCTCGGAGTTTGCCATCTGCTTTGCGCTTCGAATCGCCTTTTCGACAGCCGGTCAGATGTGTGATGAGGAAAAGGAGACGAAAGGACTCATACATCATCTCCGCAACCTGTTTCCGTACATTTTGGGGGCTCCGAAGGACATTCTTGTTGATTTTCTTCATATGGACCTGGTCATAGAAGTACCAAAGTAAGCACATGATCAAAAGGAAAGGATAATGCTCCATGCTGATAGGACCAGATCATAAGAGGAACCTACAGTTGGTTTTGCTCCCCGACTTGCACAGATCAAAGTAATACTAACCAAGCCACCACCATGCTACAACGCAGCGAATGTTGCTACTGCAACGGCGCTCTATCCACTGGAAACACTCGTTGTTCTGGTTGTGACTGCCCTGAGGTCGGTGTACGCTGAAAGAGTCGTTGCCGAATACGTCGCTGTCACAGCCTGCCCATTGACGACCGAGGTGACCAACTGCGATGGAGTTGCCGCCCCATTAATGCACTGACAATAGTAAGCGCAGCCGTCGGGCAAGCGAGCATTCTGCTCGCCGCTTATAAGGACATTATTGCAGACCCCAGAAACCTTTCTATTTTCCCCCCCAAATCGGAGCATTGCTTCTCAAGCTTTCCTAGAACCTCGGAACATACTTAGAATACTATCTGATCGGCAGGAACCGGTGTTCCGTTGCTTGTGGGCGTGCATTGACAATACACACAACCAGGAGATATACATCCTTGCTGAGGTCCGCTGATGAGGAATTTCTCACAAAAGCCTCCCTCTTTTGTATCTCCACCGCCAGCGCCGGCACCGCAGCTTTGCTTATCTTGGCCCATCTGTTCTGGACAAAATTGGAATATAGTCTGTTGTCGTTTCTCATCCGGACCGGGAGTCGGAACCGGATTTGCGGGAGGAGCAGCAACGACTCTGGCTACAGGTCCGCAATCCCGTCACCGACGGCGAGGGAGATTGAACCGCACGCCAAAGTACTAATGAGCGCAAGGCGGGCATACTTGAAACGAAAAAGTCTCATTTTGTAGTGGATCGAGACTCTAGAAAATAGATGAGCACATATTGTTTGAAACACAACCGAGTTGGAGTCCCTGCTTATTCGAGAAGCAGAAAGAGAGCACAAAATTAAACGTCAGACTAGAAAAGAAAAGCGGATGTGGAGAAAGAACATCATGTTGTGGTGGGGAAAGTCAAGGCTAGAGCAGGCAGACTATTCCTCGTCTCGGTCGGCAGGCATAAACGAAATTAGTCTTGATAAAAGAAAGACTAGGAAGGAGACTGGCTTACAAAAGGGCCCCCTCGGCCCCATTCGGAAAACAATGACCATTTGCAGTTGTTCTCCACGAACATTTGTGATAAGTTTCAAACATCAACAAGTGCCGTCAGCGCAAACAATCAAAGAGCAGAGCTCTGGAACCACTGACTCGGTCTTCGGAGCAGCAGCGTACCGTCATTAAGCTCCGTATGCTCTCTCATGGACGGAACTCGCAGCTTCTCCTGAATTACCCTCCTTGGAACTTAGTATGACGGCTGCCAATGCAGACCAATGCAGACCAGATGACCGTAGGCAAGTGCACTTGAGATTGAATCCATAGTCTTTGCTTCTATGCACAAGAGCTAACAGCAGCTTTTTCTCGATTCGGCTAGCACCACCGCGTTCCCGAGCAACCCAGAGCCTAGTTCATCTGCTTGACAAGAGCATTGATCTTCTCCTCCCGATTCCCCAAGTCACCACCCTCCACAAAGTGCCTGAATTTCCTCGTCCTGAAACCGCCAGTAGGATTCGACAGCTTGAATGGCCACAAGAAGTTGGCCGCCTGCTTGAAGTTCGTCCCAACAGTAACAATTTCGTGAATCAGATCCTCCATACAAATTATACCGAACTTGCCCAATTGCTCTTCGATGATCTGGTTGTCAGTGAGGGCGATGCGCTGCTTGTCGATCTTGCCGTATCCGCGCTTGTAGATGAGATCGCGGACGGTCTTGATTGAGGGGTAGCCGTAGGCGATGTAGGGTTCGACGATCTTCAGCATTTCCGAGGTGGCTTTGGTGAGTTTGACGAAGACGCCGTTGTTGATTTGGAGGAGACGGAGAAGTTGGAGAATTTTGCGGGGCTTGGGAGCGATCTTGTTGATACTGAAGGCTGTTAGCATGTGGCGCTGATGGTGAAGATAAGGGGAAGACGTACCCTTTGATGCGGACGACGAAGACGAGCTTGGGCTCATCAGGAACGAAAACTTCGCCATTTTGCTTCGCAAGACGAGAGAGACGGATCTTCTCGCGCTCTGCATCGCGGTACTCCTTGACGTAGGATTCGGCGCGCTTGAAGATGACACTACGCTTTTCCTTTTGGACCTGGGAAGCAGTAAAACGTTAGCTAGGACTGTAGTACAAGTGTATACGAGCCTTTGCCTCTCGTGGACGATTCAGATCCGAAAGATGGTTAACATAAGCGACTGCATCGACTTGACGTCCTAGTCACAAATTTGGGTTGTATCATCACCATCGTCCTTTCGAAAGCGAAAAATGAATGAATATAAGACCCACCTTCTTTTTTTTCTCCAGCTCAGCCGAGCGCTCCTCCCGAGCCTTCTCCTGGCTCTTGCGCTTCTTCAAAAGCGTCTCGGGGACAAGAATCTCATCCTCAGTTGGCACGGACCTGGATCACCCGGACAAACAGAAGGTCAGCATAGTCTGTCCGCAAGTGTGGATGATAAGATACGCCGAGTGTAGAAGTGCAGCTTGAGCGCGGCATTCTCGGACTGGAACAGACTCGACGAGATGAATTTAATCGGTGAGATGGCCCATCAGCTACTAAGCTCGGAAGCCTTTCGCAAGACGGAGACACTTTCTCAGCCAACAAGACCCCGAGCTAGGCTCAGGAAGATTACACACGCGTGTTCGAGATTTCATTGACAAGCTGCGAGCATGGGGGCAAGCTGCGAGTCGGAGCTCGAGTGTGGCACTGAATTTAGAGGAGAAGATTCTTCAGCCTCAATACCCCATTGTCTTCTCAAGATGATAGCTGGCTATCTTCAAGAGTTGACGGCGGGACTGATCGAGCTGGTGCTGCCACATTGTGGAGGAGCGAACCCAGCCAAGGAGCGGACAGCTATGGCACGACCGTAGGTGTTGTAGAGCAGAGAGGGAGGATCGAGAAAATGCCATACGTCTTGACTTGCGATTGGTGCTTCTTAGGCGCCATACTGACGGTAGTTTGGCGGTCGAGGTGGTTGGCGGTCGTCGGATCGTCGTCGTGAAGGTCAAGTAGGAAAAGCCTCGCGATGTCGAAGTTGTGCGCCAAGAAGTAATTCGCTTCTCGGCAACGCTAGGCTTGATGTGGCTATAGTAGCTTTCAGCCATATCAAGTGGCATCATTCACGACTAAATATACGGTGTGTTACTTTGCCCATTTACACTGCTTTAATCATGTCTACACGCCGTGGCGTTGGTCTCTCCGCCTTCCAAAACCGCACTTCCCTCTCCAGCTCCTACGCCAGCCACGGCGCCTCCCTCCGTAACACGCACCTCACCTCCCTCCAAACCCAGCTCTCAGTCTTTCAGTCCCTCTTGCACAACTTCGCCCTCCAACATGCCGATACCATAAAATCTAACCCCACCTTCCGCGCCGAATTCGCACGCATGTGTAACGCCATTGGCGTCGACCCTTTGGCAGGCAGCAATGTCAAAGGCAAAAGTGGGGGTGGGAAAGGTATTGCGAGTTTATGGGCGAAGGTGCTGGGCGGCGATGTGAATGACTTTTATTTCGAGCTAGCGGTGAGGGTGGTGGAAGTTTGTAGGGGCAGTAGGGCGGAGAATGGGGGGTTGCTGGGAGTGGAGGAGTGTAAGGAGCAGGTTAAGAGGGGGAGGGGTATTGGTGGGGGGATGGATGTTAGTGATGATGATATAACGAGAGCTGTGAAGTCGTTGAAGCCCCTGGGTTCGGGGTTTGCGATTATAGAGGTTGGCAGTAAGCAGATGATTAGGTCCGTGCCCAAGGAATTAAATACGGACCAGGCAATTGTGCTGGAGGCGATACAAGTGCTTGGTTATGTGACATGCTCGATGCTGGAGGATAACTTGGGATGGGAGCCTGCAAGGGCAGAGACTGTCATGAACGATTTATTGGGGGACTCGCTGGTATGGGTCGATCTACAGGCGCCTGAGAAGGAATACTGGTCACCAGCGTTTATGAACGACTTTGAGGACTGAGAGCCTGGTTTTAGGATTCTGGAGCATTTGCTTTTCTATTTCCGATTTATGATACCCCCAAACGCAATGCATAGCACGGCGCCTCGAACTCTCAGATTACACGCATAGACTCATGTTGATCATGACAAGAAGAGGAATGAACTAAGACAGCTCAAGCTTTGATGGCTCCACCAAGCGCACCACCGCCGAATTGCTGTCCGCCGCGTTGTCTTGACCCACCACGGTCACCTCTCTGACCTCCTCCTCTACCTCTGCCACCACGTCCGCCTCGCCCTCCTTGGCCACCTTGCCGCTCGAAAGCGTTAGCTGTACCTTGTGTCCTTTGCTCCAAGGTTCTCTCGTTAGCCTCAATAAGACCACTGGCCTTGTCACTGAGCGTAAGCGCTAGACTTTGCAGTCTCGACAGCTCGACGCCTTTCCTGAAGATGATGGCGCTGTTGACTTGGTCCAGTGCTGCTGCCAATTCCTCGTGCGAGATCATCTTGCTGACCACTGCTGCGACTTTTCTCTCGGACAGCTCAAACATCGACGCGAGGGTGCTGACGGCGAGAGTATCGTAGAAAGGAGCATATGTGAAGAGGTAGGTTCTCAGCCCTTCTTCTTGGATCTGTGCGGATAGCATGAATTTGATCTGCTCCGGCTCGGCGATCAACTCCCAGATCTTAATTGAGTTGATCAGATCAGCTGATTTCTTCCATTCACCAGCAGCTAAGGCTCTTGAGGCCTGCATGACGTGGTCTCGAGTATTTTCTGGTGGTCCGGTGAAGATCTGGCGCTCGTGGAATTCTAAAAGACGTCGATATGTTTTGCTGATGATGCGCTTCTTGATGTCTGGGGATGATCCAGTCTGTGCCAACAACGGAATCTCCAAAAGCATGGAGCAAGTAAGGTAGACGCATTCAAGAAGCTCGAGATTGATATGCATATGAAATGGCAACTGTCGCTGTCTCTCTAGCCGCTCCTGTTCAGGTGTGACTTGTGAATATCTCTGGATCATAACACCTTGCGCCAGGAGCTCCTTTTGTCTGCCGCTACCGCAAATTTCCTGTAGCGTATTCTGAGATTCGTAGACCAAGTTTGCCCGGAAAGCGCAGAGTCCAACTTGTACAAGGGTTCGGTTGAATAGGATTTGAGTATTGATGGGGAAGTTTGCGATAGTCTCTTGCAGATGAGACATCAACAGCATGTCTCGGGCTTTGTAGTAATGGTCGTGCAGCGCAAAATAATAGACTTGGCAGAGATATGCGCGAGCTCGGATGATGTCGGCGCTGTGCTGGAAAAGATAGGTGCTTAGGGTCTGTACAAGGGAATCAATGTCGGCGTCGTTAGCTCGGGGAGTGATCTCTGAATCTAGACTTGAAGGGGTGGCTTTCCATGCGGTCTCTTCGAGAACATGTACGACTTGTGCAGGCTGGAGAGAATACATTAGCATTGGAGAATTCAGTTAGACAGACATACATACCTTGAAGTAGACATGCTCCAGTCTCCTCATGACCACACGGTTGGCACCATCGTCGCTTTGCTCGAGGCTAGCTTCCTTCTTCAGGTTTTCGACATAGAGAAGAGCTCGCAGGATGTTGTTGTACAGAGCCTGCTCGTCCTTCAGTCTATCTATGTACTCGGCTGTGTGAGGATCGATATGCTGCAATGATCGGGTTAATTCGTCATCAAGTCGCTCGATCACGGAGACGATGCTGCCCGGAATCTTGAGTTTCTCTCCGGGAGCTGGCGAGGGTGGCTTCTCATCATCTTCCCACTCTTCGGCATGTTCTAGGACAACCATGTTGCGGTTTGCTTCAAGTGTCTCCAAGAGAGTACCAAATTCATGCTCCGCTGACTTCCAATTTTCTTGGGACATGAATGCTGCGTTCGAACCAGTAGTCAAATCGAAGCGAGTAGCTATGAGCGTGAGAAGGACTCTTATGGTTCGGTAAGGAGTGTCAGCGACCTCGTGCAGCTTCTCCATTATCCTGATCTGCTCTGCACGATCCGTGTTCTTCTTGCCCCGAGATTCGACGATTGATCGTAGATGCTTGAGTATACTCTCGGGGGTATATTGTAGTGTCTTGCCTCCTCGGCCCACCGTGGAGAAACCTTCATCGTCACCAGCATCGAAACCATCGACATACGTCGTCTTAGCCTTTTTAGGCTTCTCAATAGGTGCAACTTCCTCCTCTTCTTCAGACATCATGTATTCAAACTTATCATCCCTATACTTGTCAATCTCGGTCTGGTAGTCCTTGTTGTTTCTCTTGAGCTTTTGCTTCATGGCATTAAGTCCTCTTGCATTCGTAGTGTTCATCTTCTTTGTGGAAACTTTCTGCTTGGCCATTGCATCATTCATGAATTCCTCAAGATCGGAAATGGTTTTTATGTAGGCTTTGGGCGCCTTCTCTGCGTCCTTTATCTTGACGACTTGCCTGTTGAGCTTGTCGAACTCTAGGGAATCATATTAGTCCTGGGCTCTCAATGCTGCTCTCTTCTCGGACTACCTACCCGTAGCTATTGTACTCCAGTCATTGATCTTGATAGCATTATCGATAAATTTCACCACACTCTCCAGCTCCTCCAGCCTCTTGTCTTTGGCGCTTTTGACGACAGTAACTTTGTCTTCATCTTCGCTCTCATCGCTAGAAACTGCTTCTTCTCGCAAGAACTTTGAAGCTCCAGATTTACCTCCCTCGTCGTCGGAGGAAGACGACTCCTCCTCCTCTTCCTCCTCTTCGTCGCTGGATTCTTCCTGTGCCTTTTGCCCATCTTCCTCCTCGCTGTAGAGCTCCTCCTCGTCAGAAGAGCTGCTCTCGCTGGAGCTATCGCCTTGGGTGAAGAATCGGGACATATTTGCTGCTGAATTCAAAACGTGCTTGGGAGGATGCGCCGCTTATATTGTGTGACTCAAAAAGGTTGTGTTTGAATTTCGGAGTATCTGGTGTGCCAAGACTATATGCCAAGCGTCAAATTCGGCTAATGAATCAGGGCTGGGACCTATACCGTGAAGAGTCGTTGGAATGACTCAAGGATAAACACTAAAGGAACGCTGAAAGTCATACCTTTCACTCAGCACCAAGCTACGATATTGAAGAGCTTAGTGAGGCGTGGTAGGCTTTGTTTTGGACGGTAGTGTGATATGCACCGGTAGAGGGTTCGTTCATAGGGCTGAGTCCCGCCGCTAAGCAAACGAACCCAGTCACCCAGCTGGGGATCATGCAAGTATGGATGCAAAAGGGCTCGATGTGTTCGAATAATTTGGATCCCCTTGACTTATTTTGCATCCGTAGTACTGTCTTAGAAAAACCCTATGGCACCTATATAGATGCTGTGCTTCTTTCGCGTCGATTATATGCAGACATGTACAAGCTGCCAGCCCCAAGCGGAAGTCACTATTCACGAAGCCGATCATCAAATCCTTCTACAGCAAAGGCACCTTCAGATTTTGGCACTCTGCACGCGCTTCAGCAGCGACTCCCGAGGCAAAAGATAATCTCCACCAAGCCAGGCTTTATATACGCCATACAGTCCACTGAGCGGCCAAATACTCCAGAAAAGAGCCAAAAGCCAGACAACCCAGGACTCTCCGATCGCTCTTTCCTCCGCCTGAACGTCCACCTTTACCTTATCGTACACATTCGGTAGATGAGTGGCATGGTATTTAGCCCGTATGGCGTCGTGGCTCGTACGATCATACATGTTCCAGAATTTCGCTTCAGTATAGTATGTGTGTGCGTACAGCCACTTTCTACCATTGAGAGCTTGGACCTTATCTTCCAATTCTCTGTTGTCTTCGACGAATTTAGCGCGGTCACTAGATCCAGGACCCCAAACACCAAAGTTGATCATCTTGTCCGGACTCTTCGACTCCGAGACCTCTTTAAGTATCCCGTACGGCGCCTCTGTTGATTGCCCGCTCAGGCGAAGTGGAGCGAGCCAGATGGGATAGTGGCCGAATGACTCATCGAGGTATTGCATGAATTCGTCTGCTGCTTTGTATGGCACAGCCACATCTTGGATCATGTATTGCTTTGCAAATCCACTTTTGTGGAGTGCATGATACATGACTCGCGTATGCATGGAGTAGTCCAGGGCCCAGCGCGTGATTCGATTGAAAGGAGTGATGAAGTATTGGAAGGCGTACACGCCGGTCCAGAAGGTGCCGCGGTCGTAGCGGAAGAGATAGTCTGTCAATGGGATGAAGTCTACGACTGTAGGCTTGCCATGTCCGGAGATGGACTTTTTCGCGCGGAGATAGAACCATGGATCTGTAGGTCGAAGGAACCCTTGGACTGGTGATTTGGCGACCTCAGTCATATATCCGTAGCAGATGACACCGCTGCTTTGTGAGAACATGATGGCGTCTATATACTCGGTCGACGAATCTTCTGTGAGCCTTTCAAAAGCCTGTACCGCCTCCTTCATACTGCGCACCGGAAGATACTTCAACTCGACATACTTCTTCGCGTCTATGAGATCGATCTTGAGAAGAGTGGTAATTCCCAAAGTGCCGAAAGAATGTGCAGTGCCATAAAAGAGATCAGCATTCTCATCGTTCGACGCAGTCTTAACCTCGCCATTAGCGAGCACAATCTCTAGCCAAGAAATAGTTCTATCGAAAAGTCCATAGCGGTAAGAGCTGCTCTCGCCTGCTTGTCCTGCGAAACCTCCTCCCACCGTGATGCCCGGGAACTCCATCACTACTGGTGGAATTAGACCTTGCCGCAGAGTTGCTTCGACTAAGTCGTCCATAGGGACATTGGGTTCAACGAGTGCCGTTTTTGACTGGGCGTCGATTTGGAGTACATGATTCAGCTTGCTGGTATCGATCAATTGGTCTCGTCGACGTTGGGATGGGCGTGTGGTATGGGTGGAGCCGTGATATATACGAAAAGGCTCTTTGCGTTCGTAGAAACGCTGTGCTTGGGCTGAGATGACGGCTACAGCCGCTCTGTGGCCCTCCATTAGTGGTATGAAGGCTTTGCAGCCCGACTATATACTTTCTATATACAGAGTCCGGAATCAAAGATGGTTGATCGCAGCGATAAACACTCAATCCAACGAAGTAGAAGATATATATCGTTTTCGAAAGAGAACCGAAAGGTGCATGCTATATACCTTAAGCAAACAATGAGAATGTGAACTTCAGGATTGATACAAAGATATCATTATGTGCAGGGTTTAAATGATACAAGACGTGCAGGTAGGAAGATACATATAACGAATAATCGCAATAAAAGAGTAAAGTTGATGCTAATATATACAGTCGTGCTGTTCGAGCTGATGGTTCGTCCCAACAAGAAATCCTACGGAAACTCATTGGAACGCCACCAGTGCGGCTTCCCGGCTTAGTCATGCCAACGACTTCCTTTCAATCGATTGGGATCCTCACTCATTGAACCCTGCAGGAGGATCACATCCCAGAACAGATGGATAGTAGTAAATCAGTTCATCGAGGCTACCTCAGGAAGAGTCAAGATCGAAATCATGACAAGGGCGCGTATGCTGCGCCCTCAGCCAGCCGCCCGGATCTTGGATGGTCACTTCCGTCCGACCAATGCCATGCTTAGGATTGCTTTCTCCCCTTGATGCAGGATCCGGTGCCTGTAGCTGCGTTGCTGTCCGGAGGCTAAGCGGATCGTTACTGTCATATTGCAATCATGGAAGAGCGATTTTATCCTAGGGAATGAAAACATTGTGGCTTACTGCACTGTTTCTGGTCTCCTCGATGGTACACTTCGACTCACTCGATTCCTTGGAGGCCATTTAAAGTCGACCATGCTTGAGATAAATTGCTTCAGGATAGCGTGTGTCAAGTCGACTGGGGTATTTGCGCCCAGAGCGTTGGCCCAGAGTTCTCGATGCAAGAATCCGCAACGAAGGAGCAGGCCTAATCTCTATTTCGATGGCTGTGATTCCAATATTATTCTCGTATTTGCAAGTGCGTGGGCGTGTCCCACTAGGCTGCTTTTTCCTTTTTAATGCTGAGCCCCAATCTGGGGACCTACCTCCATCCAGCACCATATAATACGTTGCGCGGTTCTTGACTGCTCTTCTTCACACTCGTTTCTTGACTTAAATATTGCACTCGCTATATACTACTTTTGGCCATTATTCCCACGATTGCATAAAACGATCTAAGCGTCGTTACTTCGTCGTCGCTTCTGCACTCTTTCCATGTCCACGAACCAAACCGTACCTTTGCAAGGGTGGACCGCCTCTCCCAACGGCCGTGGGACTATCGATATCCTCTCGAGCAGCGTTATCACGCTCTTCCTATGCAGCTGGTCTGTCCTTTGTCTCAATGTCTTCCCGCCAAGTTTCAGCGATCCGAAGAAAGCATGGCGCAAATTCATCATGGCCGGCATATGCCTCCTTGGACCGGAATTCATCTTTCAGCTGGCTGTCGGGCAATGGTCTGCGGCAAGACGCTCTATCGCTGATTTCAAACGATCCAAATACAAAGGGTGGACAATGACGCATGCATTCTTCGCCAACATGGGAGGGTTTGCGGTAGACATACAATGGTCACCAAACGGTGAACGAACAACGTTCCCGCTCGATGCGAAGCAAGTTCTTTACCTAGTCGAGCATGGCTACATCAAATATGGGGAAGTCTGCATCGACAAAGAACTCATCAAGGATAAAGACAAAGTTGACGGCGTAGTCCGCGGTCTTATCGTCTGCCAAATCCTTTGGTACTCCGTCACCGTCATAGCGCGATTCTCCCAACACCTCGACGTCACCGTCCTAGAACTAGCTACAATCGGATTCATCCTCTGCAGCAGCGGCACCTACTATTTCTGGTTTCACAAACCCATGGATGTTGGCCGAGCAATCATACTGCACCCAACCGCGACGCTCGAGGAGATCCGCTTCGAAGGCGGGGACTGCTCGGGAGAACACTACAGAAGAACACCGATGGATTTCGTCGAGCGAGTGGAATGGTCTTGGACGCGGTATTGGGCACACTGGAAAGGCCTTGTGAGAAAGTTGACGGGCATCAATTTCGATAGGACCGTGCGGCCGATGGATAAGATTCCAGATGACAATTTCCCATTGATCACAGGCCGTCCCTTGTGGGTTCTCTGCTTTTTCCAAGTGAGTTATGGGGCCGTTCATTTGACCGGATGGAGTCTCCCCTTTCCCACCTGTACAGAAAGATTGCTTTGGCATATCGCCACAGTCACCATCATGGTATGCATACTCGTGACGTGGGCTGTGGAGGTATGGGGATGGCGTATTACATCGACTCTCGAAAGCAGCTTGGAAAAAGAGGATATTGAAGATTCTGCCAATCGACCTCGTTGGCACCCGAAGGCCCGACTCAGGCGGTTTTTCGCGAAGATGAGGAATACCACAGAACCCCTTGATCCTGTGATGGATGTCCCGCTAAGGGCTCTTATACCGGTCACATCGGCTGCGGCTATCTACAGCTTTGCGAGGGCGTATGTGATTGTTGGGGGTTTTGTTAATCTTCGTGCGTTACCGCCGAGTGCGTATGAGTCTATTAATTGGACGGCCTTTTTGCCCCATTTCTGATGATGCTGTTGACTGAACCTGTTCTGATTTGTTTAGCAAGGCATGATGTATGAGATGACAATGTAAGATGTTAACGCTGTTTGTGGGTGGCCTACCAACGATATCAACGATATCAACGTACGAAATAGACGATATATAATGACGCTAAAAGCTTGTTCAGCTTCATCTATCTACAAGCCCACTTGATGCGAGTCGCCGATTTGTTTGATTGTCGGCTCATGGCCACATTGTACACGGAGGGCATTTTTCATGAAGCTAGCACAGATCTCCTATCCAGGGCAACTACCCTACCTTCACACTCGCCTCGTTTTAACACGGGAGTCCCTTGCAAATTTTCTGTCGAGGTCATGTGTTAATAAGACGGTTTATAAATATGCGCTACCGCCAATGCATGTGACTTCGTGCAATGGACATTGCTCGTGCCACACTTGTGACCGATTTGTTTTAGATCTATTGAACCAGCGCGTTATGACTTTGCAGCATGGGAATACGGCAGACCTATTCAAGTTATTCAATGTGTAACTGTAAGCATTCATAATAGATCGCATGGTGGGGCATCGTGTTGGGAAGCAATGTAATATGAACAGCGGATAGCCAATGTCGATATTCTCAGGCCCCAAACCAATCTCAACTGTTATCATACTACCTAGATATGTAATGAGCCCTCCACCCCAAAGACTCAAGTGCGCCATTCAACGAAGCGCCTCGCCGCATTAAACTGGTCACTCAAGTGCTCATGCAAACGCAGTTCCAGTCAAGACGCGATACCAGTCATTCCGATAATGCCAAATCGGAAAGATGGACTCTTTTCCAACGCTATATGCAGATGGACACAAGCGCCAAACGGCTGACGTCCTCATTTATGTTCTCCGAAGGCATAGCTCGATAAGCACTCGGAGCATAGAGAATTTCAAGGTTGCCTTTTCGCTAGCATACAAAGTGCACACTATCTCGACACTCTCGTAATGGCGCGTTGTCCTCATTCAGGATGTGGTCTTACTATTGCCACGATGCCGTGGCTGACCATCTTTTGACGGACATGATAAGATAGCTCAAACAGAGCAAACATAGTTTCTTCCCATCCTCAATGCCACTGGGATTGGTTGACGAAACCTTCTTCCATCGTCCTGTCTTCCAAAGTCTGTATGAAATTTCTGTTCCTGCCACTCGCTGCGCGGCTTCCTCTTCTCCTAGCGCTTGCTGCAGCGTTTGGCTCAGCGTATCCATCTGGTGGCGGTGGGTAGTATGCCGGGCTGGGCTGGAGTCGAATGGGCGCATTGGGGTCAAGGTGGCTCGCAACTCGTTGTATCGACTGCGGTATTCCTCCTTGCTGTTGGTCCATCGTCGAAGCTCGTTGACGCCCCGCTCTCGTGGCAGCCTGTGCATATAGGTTCTGTTGAGGAGTGTATTGTCCTGCAGCTATTTGGCTGGGTACCTGCTGCATCATGCCCATCTGGTGACCGTAGCCCGCTTGCTGCGAGGGATATGGTGGCGGCGCCCCTTGTTGTTGAGGCGTGTACATATTATTGTAGACGGGTGGTGCTTGGCCGAGTGGACTTTGGCCGTATTGGCTCATCTGCACGTTTGCTGCGTAGACGTTTTGTGCTGTAGATTGTGCTTGCGCTTGGGCCTGTGCCTGAGCCTGGGCTTGAGCTTGAGTTGCCTGAGCACGTTGCTTGCTGAGGGCTTCAGCTTGCTGCTGTTGCTGCACCCCAGGAGCTGGTGATTTGGTGAGGGCCGACGTTTTCAGATTCATTGGCGGGACGAATGGTTGGGTGAATTTCTGCTGCGTAATGAATGGATGGAGCTTGGCTTGTTGTGGCGACCAGCGTTCTAGTGGGTTGATATTCAGCAAGCCTCTCACGAAGTCAATGAAAGCAAGGCGATTCGTCATTTCTGAGGAAGGTTAGTAAGCTTTTCTTATGGTATAGAGGAGCTACTTACCCCTTTCGACCTCAGCAGGCTTCATGTTCTTCCTTGGCATAGCATAACCTCTGATGATGTCCGGTAAGGTGGTGGCCTGGAAGTATTTCTTGCTCGGCTGCTCCTTTGAACCATGCTCTCGCGAGTACTGCTCCATCGACTTGAGCCGATGAGTACGCCTACCGTACTCGTCATGGGTCTTTTCAAAGAATTCGCCAGATTGCTTCCCCATCTCGAGCATCCACGTTGGCGCCAGCCCAAGCATCTCCGTTATTCGCGAAACTTGATTGTATTCAGACGAACCTGGGAAAAGAGGCAGGCCGAGGAAGAGCTCAACCACGATGCAGCCCAAAGACCACATGTCGATCGCTGAGGAGTAGCTAGTGCTTATTAGACCGAGCCTTTGCTACATGGAAGAGAAAGGACTCACGGCAGCCCCAGAAGCACTTCCGGCGATCGATAGAATCTGGACTGTATGTACGTGTATACTGTCTGTCTCTCATCGCACGCTGAGCCAAAGTCAATGATTTTGATGACTGGGCTTTCGAGGCTAGAGAAGAAGTTAGCAAAGATGCCGAAGACGCTTGGACGGTACTCGCTTTTTGAGAAGGATGTTTTCCGGCTTGAGATCGCAATGTATTAGCCTTGCTTTGTTCAGGAGGCCCAGGCCATTGAGCAGTTGCTGTGCGAAGACCCGTACAAGTGTCGTACTCAGTCCCCGAAACTGATTCTGTTTGATCAGCTCGTAGAGATTGACACTCAGTAACTCAAAGACTAAGCAGAGATGTTGCCGATGAATAAACGTGTCCTTGAGTCGCAGGAGGTGATGGTCGTCATTCTTATCCAGCTTTTGATTTAGCAAATCAAGTACCGAGACTTCCATCATGCTTTGATTGAAGTACGCCGTCCTGTTCTTCACGACTTTCACTGCTACCACTTCCTGCGTCTTCAGATTCTGGCATTTGACGACTTGGCCAAACGTGCCTTGACCGAGAACGTCAAGTATGAGATATCGGTTCTTGTGGCCGTTCTCTTCATTCCCTAATATGTCATTCACGAACAAGATGTAGTCGCTGTCTTCATTGTCATATCCGTCATTCTTGACTCCTTTGCTTGGCTTTGTGAGGACTCGTCGAGGGTTCCTTGATGATTCATATTTAAATTGCGGATTGCATATACGATATGTAGAAGGAAGATGGGTAGTCAATGCTTGCAATGGCTAGACTCACAGTCAGTCAAACCATCGGTACACCTCAACGCAGGCGCTTACGCTGATGAATCCGCCTTCTGGATCAGCTCGCCGAAAGGCTGGCTGTGGATTAATCCTAGGTTGGAGATCCTGCACTGAATCTAATTTCTTGAATCGTGGGACTGGGCCTCTCCCTTCCGACTGAGGTGGCCGCATTTGCCGCGGAGATCTTACTTCCCGCCCAAAGACAGCGTTGAGATGCGCGGTCGCAGAGTTGGGGTAAAATTGGTCGAAATTCGAGTCGCCTGGCTGAATGGGAGGGAGATGAAGTGGCTGCCTCGCAGTTGCTGGGATAGTATTAGGGGAAGTTATATTTTACTTACCGAGTTTGCCAGGATATCGTGGAACTTACTGGGCGTTGTGTAGCTCGATTGAGATGGTGTTGAGTAGTGATTAGAACGTGTTGGTGATTGTCGTGCTGAAGCGCTGTGGGATGCGTAGTGTCCATACGGGCTCTGGCTAGACTGCTGAGAGCTTGGAGCGTAAGGGGACGACGGCGTAGCCTTCATTGGAGAGTATCTGCGCGCGGCTGAGGAGTCTTCCTGGCTTAGTAATTGTCCAGCAGACGGCCGATGCTGATGACTAGGCCTTGAGGGGTATTTCATTCTGTTGTACGGGTCCGCATCCTCCATGGCTACATCCCCGTCTCCTGAAGCAGATCCACGCGTATGTGGAGTTCCGATGGGCGACACTGCCATTGATTGAGGCTGTGACGGAAGAGAAGGGCTCTGGTAAGCTTCATACCCGTATCCAGACTGCGGCTGTTGTTGCTGCGATGAGCCATTTGAATGCTGTGTCGATGGGTATCGCGCCTGGCGGTTTCCTGCCATGTCCGTATATTGCTGATCCATCAGGAACGCGCTCGTAGTGCTTGTCGATGGCTGCTGGCAAATCCAATTCCGGGGTGTTCCTATCTGGCAGTTGTGCGAGCCTCCCTTCCTTTGCTGAGTCGATCTCAACTTGGGAAGTGTCCAGTTACGCCGCAAACTGGCATGTGACAGGGTATCGAAAGAATAACCAGTGCGCCGAAGATGACGCTCAGTAGCAGCTGTCTGCTGGTGTGCTTCGCGTCTGTGATCGAAGCATGAGTGCCTGAGAGTGCCTGAGACTTGCAAGAAGATGCCCGATCTGGTAGTGCCTTGGCCTTAGCGGCTAACAGCTCGCAAACTGTCTTGTCAATCAATCCGTTTGGAAGGATTTTTGGCTGCTTCGCTGATGTCCATAAGGGCGGGAAATGACAGAGTGTAGAGCGAAGTTGGTGGTATAGGAGTAAAGGATATGGTTGACACGAACTCACTGCAGCAGGGGTTCTCGGGGGCTTCGCTTATGAGGGGTGCTTTTAGGGTCTCGCGGCTACGAACGCTGATTTACAAGGATTGTCCAACTACGCAGCCAGGCATAAATCGAGGGTGACTGAAAATTGTTCTTTTCTTACGGATACTATATACATCCTCAGTTCTCACTTAACAATAGGGCACATTCAACCCTGAAGACAGTGACAATAATAAATAGAAAAACGGAACTAAGTGACATGGACGGCAGTGGGTGAATGAGCGAGCCGTTCACAACTTCCACAAACCCCCGCTAGGCTTCGGACAGCTATGGCAGGATGCCCAAACAGACAACAGAATCACGAGCATAGAGAGAAATGGATCAGTCCATGCAGCCTGTGGGAGGCAACTATGGCGACGAGCTCGATCCCGCAAGCCCAATATCAGTGGAGGGAGCTATAGAAAACTCCCAATCGAGCCTCATCCATGCGGGTACTATAGGAGAGGACGAGGCTGCAAGGCTCAAAGATCTTGCAACGGAAGTGAGAGATCAAGATGACCTCGAGCGTGACGTTGGTCGTCAGGCAGACCAACTTCTCACAAAGCAAGCCAATGAGCGAGATCAGAGGCGCTTGGAGAAGACCCAAGCCGACAAAGTAAAATTACAGAGTCAAGTCCGCAAACTCCATGACCGCTTAAAGAATCCTACAGGGTCAGCCACAGGTCTACGCCTACGAGCTGAAGTGGCAAACCTCGAGGCGCAGATCAAGACACTCGACACCGATCTCGAACAGATACAGGAACGTATAGGTCAGAGACATGAGGATGGAATACAAGATGGAGAAGCTGCGGAAGAAGAGACTGGAAATCGAAGGTTGACGAATGAAAGTCAGCGAGACTTTCTCATCCGCACTGGGAAGATCACACCCTTCTCAAAGATGCCAGGACGTACGCTTAGTCGTTCTGACTCAACCCTACAGGGAGTACTCTTCGACGCAGAAGATGAAGAGGCCGAAGAAGAGCCTACTGTCGATAAGACACGAGCCACCGAAGCATTGTCTCACAGGAATCTGGTCCAGCCTGGCTTCGTTGATAATGAAGATAGCGATCCAAGCTTCGAAATGTTCGATGATTCGGACCGGCCGAAAAAGAGACGACGTCTGCAGAGGAGGAAATCGTTGACTGAATGCCATACTGAAGAGGCACCCAAAGCGCCTGCAATCGCCGAAAACGCTACAAGTGTTAGGTCGTCTGAAGAAGAAGGAGATGCCTATATACCAGAAATGGACGACCGTGAGATTGCCAGTCTGGGTGATTTTGAAGAAGCTTCAAGCGACGGGATGGAAGAAGCCTCCTCCCTGAACACAACTCCACCTCGTCGAGCTGGTGGCAAGCAAGGAAGTCGACGCGTCTCAGAGAGTCTCAAGGAAGATTTGACCGGTCTTGATGACGGGAACGAAAAATTGTATCAGAAGCGCTTGCGTAATTGGGTTGAGAGACGAAGTACGGCACGAGCAAAAGCCGATGCCAGAAAAACTTCACCAACAAATGACCATGAAGGTACGGTTTCGATGCAAGAAAACGATGCAAATGGCGAGGAGACACTGCAGGCTCATCCATCCGACAAAGAATGGCATCTGCCACATCCCGTAAGACCTGACACTGTGTTCGAAGACGGCTATCGAATACCTGGAGATGTATATCCTTCACTATTCGACTATCAGAAGACTGGCGTACAATGGCTGTGGGAGCTCTACTCGCAGCAAGTCGGCGGGATAGTGGGCGATGAGATGGGTCTTGGCAAGACGATACAAGCCATTGCCTTTCTCGCGGGTCTACATTACAGCAAGAAAATAACGAAACCCATCATTGTGGTAACACCGGCTACAGTCATGAAACAGTGGGTCAATGAATTCCATACCTGGTGGCCACCATTTCGCGTGTCCATTTTGCATACCTCGGGCAGCGGCATGATCGACGTTGGTCGAGAAGCCCAGTACGAGGATGAGCTGATGTCTGCCCCTCCGAGCTCGACTGTCCGCAAGCCCTTAACCAAGGCCCAGAAGTCGGCAAGGAAAATTGTGGACCGTGTCGCCATAGATGGCCACATACTGGTAACAACTTATTCGGGATTACAAATCTACGCCGACCTGCTCATACCAATCGACTGGGAGTATGCTGTCCTTGACGAGGGACACAAGATTCGGAATCCAAATACTGCAATCACAATATATTGTAAGGAACTGAGGACCGCCAATCGTATTATATTATCTGGAACACCTATGCAAAACAACCTTGTCGAGCTATGGTCACTGTTTGACTTCGTCTTCCCCATGCGGCTTGGGACGTTGGTCAACTTCCGCAATCAGTTCGAGTTCCCTATCCGGCAAGGAGGATATGCAAACGCCTCAAACCTTCAAATTCAGACCGCCATGAAATGTGCCGAGACATTGAAAGACACAATCTCCCCATATCTGCTGCAGAGATTCAAAGCTGACGTTGCATCTGATCTGCCTAAAAAGAGTGAGCAAGTTCTTTTTTGTAAGCTTACGAAATTTCAGCGGGATACTTATGAGCAATTCCTCAACTCGGACGACCTGAAGGCTATAATGAATGGCAAACGGCAAGTACTATATGGCGTCGACATTCTGAGGAAGATTTGCAATCATCCCGACCTTCGAGAGCATAGAACTCTCTCCAAGAAAGTCGGATACCAATACGGCAGTGGCGCGAAATCTGGCAAAATCCAAGTTGTGAAAGCATTGCTCGAATTGTGGAAAGAACAGGGGCACAAGACTTTGCTTTTCGCTCAGCATCGGATCATGCTCGACATACTAGAGAAATTCATCCGATCACTAGGTGGCTTTAATCATCGTCGAATGGATGGCAATACGCCAATCCACTCTCGGCAAGGTTTGGTTGACGAGTTCAACAATAATCCAGACGCTCACGTCTTCCTTCTGACCACCAAAGTGGGAGGTCTTGGCGTCAATCTCACCGGAGCTGATCGAGTGATTATCTATGATCCTGATTGGAATCCATCCACGGACGTCCAGGCAAGGGAGAGAGCCTGGCGCTTGGGACAGAAGCGAGAAGTCATGATCTACCGTCTGATGACAGCGGGGACCATCGAGGAGAAGATCTATCATCGACAGCTCTTCAAACAATTTCTTATCAACAAGATTTTAAGAGACCCCAAACAGCGTCAAGCGTTTCAAATGAAAGACCTTCACGACCTCTTTACGCTAGGCGGAGCTCATGAGCCTGCAACAGAAACAAGTGAATTGTTCAAAGGAACGGAAGTGCGCTTCGACAACCATGGAAAGCCTCCCGAGCTTGTAGCAGAGAAAGGTAGTGCAAACAATGACAAGCAAGTCAGCGCCGATAGCGCCTCTTCCATCCGCAACTTCACTGGTGTAGCCTCCATGGAACGCTTCTATGGCGAGGAAGAAGAGGAACGCAAGGCGGCCTCTAGAGACGCCAATAAGTCGGAGGCTCGAGTCATGGAAGGCATCTTTGCCAGGTCAGGTGTACAAGCCGCCTTGGAGCACGACCAAATCCTCAACGGCAAGAAGACTGTCACTGCTGATCCGAGGATTATCGAGATAGAAGCGAGGCGAGTTGCAGCTGAAGCAGCCAGAGAATTGAAGATAGCTGGTGAAGCCGCAAGGAATGTGCCTGTGGGCACGCCGACGTGGACTGGTCAATTTGGGACAGCTGGAAGACCAGAACAGCGACAGCGAGGATTTGGTCGAGGGAGAGGTGGACCCTCTTCGTCCAGCATTCTGGCTGGTCTGCAGAACCGTCAAGCTGCGAATGGCGCCGCTAATGGGTCAAGGTCGAGCACACCAGGGAGTAATGCATCGGGTCCAAGAGGGACGGACTTCATCAAGTTAATTCGTGACTACCTCGTCACCCATGGCGGACAGGTGCATACCCAGATGCTGATCGATCATTTCAATCGTTATTGCAACACCCCTACAAAGACTGCAGAATTCAAGGCGATGCTTACAGAGATAGCAAAACTGGAGAAAGGAAGTAGAGGTAGAGGAAGATGGGTGCTCAAGGATGAGTACACTTCAAGGACATAGCATCGCGTGAGAGTTGAAACAGGGATGGATGATACCCAGAGGCTTTTAGGTCCATGCCTTTGCATTCTGCTACCAGCAAATTATAACGCACGTAGACAAGGGAACATACCACGTTTAAATACCAAACAACCAACAAAGTGACATCTAATTTTTGTGCCCTTCTCATCTGAAGTGCCAGATCTCGTATTCATCCTTTTGTTTTTGGTGGCGGCGACCCGGAGTTTGGCCAAAAATAGACATGATCTCCACGCCTACCATGCAAAACATTGAATGCAGCGTTCCTCACTTCAACAACGTTCTTCGTCACAACGACTTGCTCGAAGTACAGGCAATCACTCGCTCACTGCCTGTGCGTTCATGCCGTCATTCGTTACATTCCATCGCCAAACCACCTCTTGTAGGAAATCTATCTTTGTTCTCCGACTTGCAGGGGCCGTTCGATAATCAACAACCCCCGTACATTTGACGACCACTGCAAACACCTCACAACCACCGAACATCCCCTAAGTAAGAGGCGTAGCTATAAGACCGAGATACCTTGGCTTCTACTGAGAGCGTCGGGTCCACTCAAACTCCCACCTCCACACATCAACCATGATTCAGAGATCTCGACTTGGCGTCCTCATCCTTATGGGTTTCCTTTTTTTATCAATCACATCAGCATGGCCCTGGCCGCCATCATTGAAAGATCTGGGTATAGATGGCTTGATAGTACGGCGGCAGGATAACTCCAAGAGTGGTGAGCAAACCTTCTCTTCGACTAGGCTCCGCATCTGAGGGTCATTTGGAGGAATTCAATACTAACATAGCTTCAGATACAATATCCCCCTCCAAAGCCGCAGCTACCGAAAAAGCCAGCTCTGCTGCCTCGAAGACTGCAGGACCAGCTTCCAAGACAGCCAAAGCTAGTGGTACAGCAGCAGCTACAACAGGAGCAGCCGCCAGCGCCTCAGGAACTCAAAAGGGCGGAGCCAAAACGAGCGGTGGTGCTGCAGTCACGAGCGTCAATCCTGTTCTGCCAGCCGGTGGAGTCAATATGCTTCAACCCTCCGCACTCGCTCAGACTACATACTACAAGATAGGAGACTATGTCTCATTCGCGTGGAATTACACCTCCCTCTCGATAACGCCTTCTAAGATTGATGTATTGGTATCTTGTGCTGCCAACAGTGCGACCTACACACTAGCGAATAATGCAAGCTTCAAGCCAACAGATGCTGTGGTATGGGATACGGCTCCTGATGTAACGGGCACCGCGCCCCTTCTGACGGAAACTTACACACTGATCATCTACGACGCTGCCCAAGCTATAACAGCAGTTGCTGGTGCCGGGCGCCTGGGAATATCAGATGACTTAAGGTTTGGCATGTACATTAAGCAGAGTTACACGCCAAGAGCAGGTGAGCCTCGTTGTCCAGACTACAATAAGGCCCAGAGGAGAGTACTGACTTCGATTTCCTAGATTGGACTTGTGCAGTATGCAGTGCTGCCCTCTCAGACACTGAGCGGCAAGCCTTAAAATTCCTGTTCGGCATGTGTTTGGTCACTGTGCTCTCCTTCACATGGTTCGTTGGCGGCCTCTTTTAGGTCCGCGGGAAGCCATCAAATTTCTCCAATATCCGGCGCAATACCCAGGTCTCGTCCCACGGCATATGTCAAGGGTCACTCTATCCAAGTAATTACGGCGGCATCGGCAAACGGGAGTTTTAAGCATCAAGCGTGGTTGGTTCATCGGGTAGGGGCGCGGACAGCGTGCGAATTTTGGGCACCTAATGGTTCGTAACGACGGACTCTGGATACGTACGAAGAGAAAAGCGCGGCTAATGGAAGCATTCTTTGTGTATGTTCCTTCATTATTCTAACACATGACCGTGCTCCAATCGTTCCTCTATGCGTTTACCCTGGTCGTCGCGGCTCAGTAGTGGTCGGCTCTGCATGTTGCCCAAAGTGTCAAACATACCTTATTCAACTCAGTCCCAAATTAGTCTGATATGCCATTATCCTATATTGGGCACCAAAGACGCATGTCTCTTGCCATGTTTCCTCTCCACTCTTTGGTTCAAAATTGTACGAGGCTTGCTATGTTGCGCGCGGAAGGCGTATTGGGTGAGTGGAGAAATGGTATAAGAGTGTTGTTGCACAAGAGGACAAGGCTTCCGCTTCATATCCAATTTCTAAAGCTCGTCATCAATACGAATAGCAGCAACATACCACAGCCATTTGAGAAGAACTCTGTTTTCAGTAATACGCACATTCACAGAGCAGGCATAAAAGTAAGGGCCAGCAGGACTCACTCTTTTTCTGTTAGCAACAACCACTGCAAACATTATTATACAGTACCGGACACACTCTCTCATATCACATAACCGGACGCCGAGACCACAAGACCCTGATCAGTCACAAAAAGACCCACTTCCACACAACACCTCGTTTCAAAAAAATTCAAAACAGAAAATTTCAAGATCCTTCAATCCTTTCCCACAACCACAACAACTCTATCCACACATCAAAATCTTCGACAACTCACATCAAACCCACCAGACCCACCCCAAACAGTTCAAACTCACCATCAAAACCGCCGCAACAATGCCAGCACCAACTCCCTGCAACACTCGCTGCTCCACGCCCATGGGCCCCGCCCAGCCTCGAGGCTGGAATCGCGCCATGACTCAATTCGTGCAGCATAATCTTCGCAACGGCGAGACGGTCTCTTCGGTGATTATCTTGCTGGAGGCCGAATTCAGCCAGATGAGAGATGAGGTTAGCCCGCAGTGGATTGTGGAGGTTGAAAAGGGGAGGGTTGGATATTGATTATTCAATCAAGGTAGGTGAAGACTTTGAGCTCTTTTTATATTTCTTTTCTATTGCTTATAGAGTCGTGAGACACTCTTAATGAGCAGGATGCTGCTACAGCATGCCTGGAGGCTCAATTTACGTTTTGAAAGAGTAATGCTGATTCTGAAATTAGCCAATGTACCAGTTGCGAATGGATAGAGAGAGTGTGATGGATATGGATGTGAGAACGGAAATGTCGTGAGAGATGCAACTTAGAGATACAGCGGAGGTACACTGGTTGAAAAGTGCTTGACTCGCTGAACGATATCCCAAAAGCGCTTTAGAAGCAGTCAACATAGAGTGTCACCAACACCATCAAAAGCAATGCAAGCACCATCACAACGTTCATTCAAACTACATCGATTTTCTGTATACCGATTGATAACAAATACGTTTCTGCTATACCCAGTTCAATTACAGTATCCCCTTCCCAACCATCTCCTCTCTCTCCTCCCAAACCGTCTTCCCACTACACCCACAAACCACCTTCTCATTCTCCCACACCCCCGCACTCCTCGCCACAACTCCCATCACCAACCCATCCTCGCGTTCCCTACCCAAAGCCCCATTGGCGCCCTGGCCCTCACCCTCCCTTTCGACAAGTACCCCCCTACCGACCATCTCCCAAACCCTCCAATCCACCTTCCCAACCAACTGCCCCCTTCCCTCCTTATCAACCTCCAATTGTCCCAATTTTCCTTTCCTATCGCCCTCGAAGCCGGTGAAGATAGCGCCCATAGATTGAGCGCCGTTGGATATATCGCCGCTTTGGCGTATACTCGCAGTATAAGTCCCCTTCGGCAACCCCGTCAAAGTCATATCCAACAATGTAATCCGGTCGCTCAGCTCAATCAATCTCGCGAGACCTCTCACTGGTGAAGGCTCTGGTTCAAACGGTGGTGTCAATGGGGGAGGGGTTTCGAGGATGCAGACAGCGGCACTATTCGCTTTTCCCGAACCCCTTAATATTGCGGTCCTGCCAGTATCTTGTATAGCGGCGATGATAGCGGAGGGAGGGGTAGTAGACGTTGTCGTTAACAGCTTATCTGGGAGGGAGAAGTCGGTGTTTTGTATGCCTGGTAGTTTTGATAGCGCAATGGAGATGGATGAGATGCAGGCGTCGCAGGTCATGTCGACTGAGAAGGTGGCTTGGTAGGGAGGCAGCATCTTGCTAGGCTTATCAGACTTACGGTTGCTGCTGAAAGCGTAATAAAGAGCTCCAGTCAACATGGCAGCAGTGCTTGTGTAGAGGATTCGTCTGAGAAGAGTACTGCTCATAGTAAAGCTGGCTGGTACAGAGCTACGGAGGGAGGAGGTTAAAGGGGAGAGACCGAGAGCTGCAAAAGTGGAGAGTTTTGGTGGGCATGGTGGTGTGGTGCGGAGAACAGAGGCGGCTTCGAAATCGGAATTTCCAAATTGGGCCGAGGACATGAACTCTTCTATACAACATCCAGACTTCAAGAAAGATACTACAAGCAGAGAATCGGGTTCCTTGTTATACCGCGTACGGATTGATTCGCTGTCTGAGGAGTCCTCCGCGCTCAAGTCTCTGACCCCTGCGAACGACTCCACCAATGCAGCGGTGACATCTAGCCTACCATGTCACAAGCCATAGGCAGAGTACACGCTCTCCCCACCCCTTCGCTCTATACATACTGAGTTTTCCACTCACAGACCCGCCTCGCCTACTCCCGCGCCTGGCACCACATCTCCCTCTCCACGCCGACCACCCCCCCTCTGGGTCGCCTCGCCTCCCAAATCGCCATCATCCTAATGGGCAAGCACAAGCCCATCTGGGATCCCTCCACCGACTGTGGCGACTACGTAGTCGCCACAGGTTGCACCGATGTACACGCTACAGGGAGGAAGATGCAGCAGAAATTGTACTATAAGCAGACTACAAGACCGGGCGCATTGAAGAGTCTTAATATGGAGAGTATGGTGAGGAAGTGGGGGGGTGGGGAGGTGTTGAAGAGGGCTGTTAGTGGAATGTTGCCGAAAAATCGGTTGAGGAAGCCTAGGTTGGAGAGGTTGAAGGGTGAGTGATACGCCTGGTGAAGTGGGTTGGGGAGGGCGGTGTGCTAATGTGTGGCAGTTTTTGAGGGGGAGATACATCCGTATAAGCAAAACTTCATTCGGTTCGATGGGAAGATACGGGGGATACAGGTAGACGTAAAGACAGATGTGTTGAAGCAGAATTCAATATAGCGTTGGGAGAAGGGCAATTGATTCCATATGCATTGTCAGGTGTTCATCAGGTTCTGTACCTAATGTATCATCAATGTCTCAGATTTATTACTTGGTACGAGGTGTGGTCACCTGAATTTTCATTATCTCGATACCGTGCATTGGATCAGGCCATTGGGGTCTGACTGTGGAGCATAGACTTCAGCATCCTTGCCCGTGTTCTTCAGGCCTTTGTGCCAGCTCAGGTCTTGCAGCATATTAGCAGCATATGTGAAAAATTGGCGGGACGACTTACCTATTTCGAAGTAATGTTTGTTCGGCAGCGAATAGTCTACGGATGCCACTTGGGGCACTGCCTCCAAGATCTGCTCGCACATCTTATACAGCGTGTTTTGGACACTAGGGCTACTCTCCGTAGCAAATGTCTCAAGGGTGATTTTCCGCGCAGCTTCCCATGCCTTGTCGAACTTCGGCACAGCAGATTCCACTTCCTTGACACTGCTGAACTTATTCCATACCCATCCGCAATCGACTTCGGTACTCAAAATCCGGTCGAAGGCATCTTGAAGGAGAGTGTACTCATCTCGATAGAAGTCATTGAATGCTGATCCCGTGCTCTTCAGCACAAGGAGGCCAGCAATGCAAGTGCGGACAGTAGTTCCTTTGCCTTTATCTGCAACGGCCTGGACATTCCTAGTCTCGGAGCCGTCACGGTAGAAAGAGTGTGGATGGGGTTTCTCGTTCACGTTCAGCCTTGTCCAACGATGAACCTTAACCGTGACTTTGGCGGAGTGGATATGTTTGTAAGTATCGATAAAATGTGAAGCAACAATGGACCCGAAAAGCTCAGGTGGTGTGACAGGATGCTGCTTCGCCATTATGTAGACAGTCTGCTTCATGGTATCCGTCGCTACGACGACTTTGTTGTTGGCTTCGGTGTATCTATGTAGCATTAATACCTACCTTCTCCAGGGTACATATGAAACTTACGAAGTTTCGATATCGCCTTTTAAGAGGACACAAACCGTCATCTCTACGACATCTTGGAAACCTGTCTTCTCGTCCTTGGAGACCTTGTAGACGCGTATGTTATCTTTGCCATATTGAGCAGCAGTGACTTGAGGCATGATGCTTCTCGACTTGGTATTTAAACAACAATGATAAAAAAAGGGCCACAAATTTGGTATCTTAGTAGTAATCCCTCACCTTGAGACCTCCTTGCCTATTGATATGGTGAGGAATGTGGAAGCTCCTTCTTTTATCTTTGAAAGAGCTGCCTGTGCTAGCTCTGGAGCTCACGGGAGGCGGAGCTTTGCGGCGAGCTCCGAGACCCTTGATAGAGATCAATTGTCTCAAGGTCAATCCCAGACTGTGGACAAACTCCCGTCGCCTCGAAGCCGAACATGAAGAGGCTTTATCAAAGTGGCACAGGTCAATCTCTTTTTCTAGGCAACTTTGTAGGAGCTTGGATGTCAAAAAGCCGCTTGATATGTTCAGCCTTGCGGGTGGACCCCTGTCAGGCGCTAGCGGGGCGATCTATATTCCTGGATCTGTATACGCCAACAAACACAAGTTATAGGCCCACCGTGGGAGTAAGTGAGAGAATACTGATCGGTACTAAAAGGCCAAGATAAACAAGAGGACCTGGTAGTGCCTTTGAGGACTTGAATCGCCCAAGTCCAATTGGATACCACCTCACTTCGTACCACTCAAGTCCAAGAGGATAGACTGAAGACCAAATGTACGCGCCTCATGACGGTGATACACCGGTACAACGAATAAGAATATCTGGATCCAGGTAAAGGGGATGTGATGAGCCAGTTCAATGGAACGGCCTCCTCAGTGACGCCAACCCAAGCCAATCTCTTCAGACATGGGCGCTCACTATCCCACCAGAGTGTGGGGGAGGGCTACAGTTCAAGAGATGGATCACATGTTGGAACAAGGGAAGCACAGGATAGTGGTAGATCGCTAGCCAATGCCCTCGCGTTTGGGCCCCGGGGCGCATCACTTGCACCATCTGCACAAGCTCCTGGCAGCTTCAGTTCAGACTTGAAGACCGTCACATTGCCTCGAGTGGGCACTCCAAGAGCAGACTTGGGTACGTTCGTGACAGGGGATTACTTTGCTGATGAGGGTACACAGTCTTCCGACCAGCGGCAAAAAGAGCTGCGAGACAAGATTAACAAGGAGACAAAGATTAAGGTCGGGTCGGAAAATTTGCTGGAGGCCCTAATTTCCAAGAATGCGAAACAGACAAGAGATCAAAGGCATCGTGTGGAAAACGAGCTTACTTCGTCGAATCGCAAACTCCAAGAACTGAATTCCCAACTTGAGGACGAGATTGAGCAATCCAAACGCCCAGCAACTCCGAGCAGAGACCGCCTTTCTGGTCTGTTCCAAGGGAGTCCTATGAAGTCACCTAGTCGAGATCTAAGGTTCTCGCAAGATCAATTCTCCTTGGTTGGACAAGATTCAGAATCTCCAACCTACGTTCTCGCAGAAATCCTCCAAACTTTGGAAGTCGAGGGCATGCAACCTGACTATTACGTGGAGCGAGCCAACCATCTGGTTGAATTGTTTAAGAGGTACCCTACTCTGAAGTACGATCTCGCTTGGCCAATTTTCGGACTACGCGTTCAAACAATGCTTCTAAGTGAAAGTCGCGAGGTAATTGCTGCTGGCTATCGAGTCACCAGGCACGCCATAGCAGACAGAGCCTCTCTCAAGATAATTCGCGACCTGAATACTGACGGTCTCGTGATTTTATCTCTTGTGAAAGAGAGCAAAGCAAGCATCGAACGGGAACAGGCTTTCAAGTTCGTCCGAGCTTTCTTGGACGTGAAGGACGGCGTGAAAGAGATATCGAGTGCAATCCTCCGCACGATCGTCGCCGTTGCAGAGCATCATGAGGATCGACTTCGAAACATAAGCCTCATGACCATATCGGAAATCCTCATACGGGATCCCGCCGCTGTTGTCGCGGCTGGTGGGATATCTCCGCTTTCAGATGCTCTTGCCGATGGCTCCTATCATGGACCTGAAAGCTTGGGGATGAATTTCCTACATTTGCTGGACAAACCACAGCAACGAGGACATCTACAGTCCGGCTTCGAACTGGACTCAGCCTTCACGCCATTCACCGACCCTCTTGCTGTGCATGAGCATGAGGAGAAGTTGAGGTCGAGCGCACGACTACTCGCTGCTGTTCTGAAAACCTGGCCTGGACTTCTGACCGTCGCCCGTCGAGACTTTGACTCGGTGAAGTCGCTTTTACAGTCTCTGCAATATCCAGTACCGTTGGCAAGAGATTTGATTCTGGATCTCTTGTTCGATGTCCTACATATACAGCCCCCTTCGTGGACTTCCTCGTTTCTCGCAGGTCGACGTCTGACTACGTACGGTCGAGTTGCCAACCTAAAGGCAGACCCAACGGAGCTGCATTTCAAAGCAGATAAGGAGGAAGGTAGCAGCTTCAACCTTGTAGAGCATTTCACAGCTCTGCTCCTGGCTGTATTCGTAAAGTGTGGCTTGATACCGGTAAGCTTTTAAGCTTGAAGGTCGACGTAAATCTTAGCCTAATATTTGTTTAGGCTTTATCCAATCTCGTTGGGAATGCGGAAGACCCGATGCTCAGGAGGAAGGGTACACTGCTGCTGGGCGAAGTCTTGAAACTCGCGGACCACTGTTTACCTAAAACGCTCAGCGGCCCATTGCAGGTCCTACCTCCGCTGCTGGAGGAGTCTGCTCAAGGTGAAACTGAAAATGGGTCAATGGCCGCGGGGGTGGTCTATCAGATCGATAGTGTCAACCGCACTTTGCAACGCTCAAGTTTGGCGTCTAAACCGCAACCATTCCTAACAGCAGTCGCTAGGCAGCCAGACATCGGTGTTTCACGATCTGGGAAACCGCCTAAAACTAAGCTCAGCGTGGACATGGATGAGCTTCAATTTCGGACTCTCATGCTGGAGACACAGGTACTTACAACAGCGAATTACCTCAAATGGAAGTGGGATCTCATCAACGATCTAATTGAAGGGCCCTTACTCAACCCTAAACGCCTTGAGGAGTCCATCAAGGGCGGCAAGTTCATGAAGCGACTTGACGGCTTCTACCGCCCTTTTAAGTATAAGTTTTCCGACGCACGCAATACCAAGCCAAACCAGCGGTACGTGCGCGCTGGATGCACTCTCATGAAGACACTGCTACAGACTACCGAGGGCATTGCTTATCTCGCAGAAAGCAAGCTGCTGAGGCAATTGGCCGAATGTCTCGCACAGCTGGACAGGCACAGTGGCTTGACTGCGACCTCGCCCTTGTTCTCCCCGTACAACGTCTCAGAAAAGTTGACCGGGGGCTATTTCGCGCTCCTAGGGGCCCTAAGTAGCGATCCAAAAGGCCTTCAAATGATACAGCGCTGGCATATGATCAACATGTTTTACCACATCATGGACCTGGAAGGTCGAGACGACCTGATCAAGGCTTTACTAAGTAACATGGATTTTTCTTTGGATAGTCACCTCCGGGTCATGCTATCGAAAGCGCTCACTGCTTGTCCAAAGGGTATCCGCATTTACTCGACTAGCCTATTGCGGAAGTATGCGACAGCTACCTCTAAGGACAGTGGAAGTCATGCCTCTGATTGGGCTATTCGCCTTTTAGTAACGCAGCTGTACGATCCAGAAGTGCAAGTTTCTGAGATTGCCATACAAATCCTTGAAGAGGTATGCAACCGGACGGCACAACTCGAGTATGTCGTCAAATGCCGCCCAGCCTTGGATCATCTAGGTGCCATCGGAGCTCCTTTGCTTCTTCGGTGAGTCCTCATGACATCTCCGTTTCGTATTTCATATTCTAATCTACTAGTTTCTTGTCTACCTCACTGGGATACCAGTACCTCGATGGTCTTGATTATATCACCCAAGAGATGGATGATTGGTTTCTGGTAAGCTGAGGTGGCGTGCTCGTCGAATGATTTCGCTGATAACAAATAGGGCCGAAACGACAGCTATGTCACCTTAGTGGAGGCCTCGCTATCGCGAGCACTACTGGCGGTCCCGGAGCGACCTAGATCCAGCAACAACGATGAGCAAATGAAAAGTCAAGAATACGGGACTGTGCCTCCGCACTTCTACAGAGAGCTTACGAGGACTGTCGAAGGCTGTCAGCTTCTGAGAGACTCTGGCCACTTCGACGCTTTTGCTGCCAATATACAAGACTCATGGGCTGAGTGTGAAGACGCGGAGACAATACTCAAGCTCAAAGGCGCCCTCTGGGCCGTCGGTAATGTAGGCTCTATGGAGCTCGGCGCTCCATTCTTAGAGGAGACCGACGTTGTCGATTGGATCGCCAAAATCGCAACCTCTTCCGAAGTCATGACAATCAGGGGCACCGCCTTCTTCGTGCTGGGCTTGATGTCTCGAAGCCTGCATGGCATGGAGATCCTCACTGAGCTTGGCTGGAGTGCTGCAACTGACAACCTTGGGAGGTCACTTGGGTATTGCCTACCCCATGATCTCACAGACCTTCTTTCGGTATGTCTAAATAAATCTCTCACTTCCCGTCTCTACTAACCTTGACCGCAGATGCACTCCTCATCAATATTGCGAGCTCAGCAGCGGATGCCTCCGCCAGTCAGAAATAGAAGCCAGAGCGCTGTGGCTGAGGAAGACCCTCTCTACGCTCGCATACTCAAGCTCACCAGTGATCTTGGTAATACAGTGCTTACGAAGAGAGCAGCGGGTGATTTGTTCAGCATCAAAACCAAGTCGCCTGAGAAATTTACGTCGGTGGCACTGTTTCGGAAAGTCATGCTCATCTTGGAGAAGCACAATTTCCGCTTACCTGTCCGCCGCTTCATCATTGACCTGTTCGATAAGAGCGTTATGAGGAGGATTGTACTCGATGATGACTCTGGTGAAGAATCTCCTGCTGACGAGTGAAGAAGTTGACGAGGATTCCTGGAGGGAATAGAACGAGATGAAGGCATTGACATGTTGGTACGCATAGCGATGGTGTTCTTGGATTTAGCAGGTATACCCATGAGTCTACGTTCTACGAAGACATCCCAACAAAGAGGCATTGGATGTGGAAGGCTGCATATGAGTGGCTGGCATAGCTTGGGCGCTATCATTTTGGCGAATTGTGATCATGAGGAGATGATGAAGTATATTCAACGCAATGACGCGATGCCGATCAAGGACCTTCCCGCGCGTACTGTTGAGTCTAGTAAATTTCGTCTTCGCCATCTGCCAATCATGGGCATTACCCTCATTCTCCATGACTGAAGGGCCCAGGCACGGCATGCATAACCATAGCTGGGTTTGAAACTCTTGTATACTTTACCATATTGTACGGGAGAATGGCCGTTCAATGGACCATGAGTCTAGAATACTTTGGGTCTAGAGCGGGTCTCGGCTCCTGACGAATCAGATCTGGACTCGCCTCACAAGTGTGGCTGCTCTCAGATCATCTCGTCATCGATCTCACATTGAGTGACCGATGATTTGACAGAGTCCATTTTGAATAGACAAGTATCCTGCTTAAAATGCGCGCCGGAAAAGAAAACTTTCGGATGTACTTATGACGTCTCGTTACCACTTACCCTACTCTTAGGGCGTCTCATCACTAAACCCGTTTCGGATAGACCTGGCGAGTCCAGCAGCAATGGCCGTGATCCTAGTGTAGAATGTCGTCGTTGATTACTTTGCCATTGTACATCTTCCACTTGACATTTGTTAGATAAATCTTATGAGTAACAACATCTCTTGTACCTACATATCCAGCCTTTGACTTATAACAGTGCTTCGTCCACTAAATTCCGCTCATATCATCCCTAACAGCATTTGCGCCTGACCGACATCCCACTACCATACAAATTCGAGATCCATTTCTACATATACCCCGACCGAGATATCAAATATTTCGTACCAACATCCGCCTTTGGCCTTGCAGACATACGTACAGAAACCTTATTCAGCTGACCGGCATCACCGATCGGAGCATACGACCACCTTCCCGCTTGGCGCATAATTCGCTCAGCTTCTCATGGATCAAGCGTAATAGTATAGATGACTGCCTTCGATAGGCAAGAAGACCAGCGTGAAGAGAGTCGGATGCTCCCCATAGCATGAATACTACAAGCCCTACCGTCGCTGCCTTGATAACCGATGTGCCCCATAAGATGGGCATACAGTCAACAACATGCGAAACCGCAAATCCTCACGGGAATCCCCGAGCCATTGTCCGTCTCATACAGTGTTCGCAATGCTCCTTACCACTACGAAATCCTCTCACACTCCCTTGCGGCAACTCATTATGCCGGACTTGCTTGCCAGCACTCCATACGAGAGAGCACATCTCATTTCCTATGACCCCAACTCGGAAAGAAGGCTTCACCTGCCCGTTCGACGCATGTGCGAAGGATCACTCGCTCGGCGATTGCAGTCAGGATGTTACCTTAGCCAAAGTCATGGAACGGGTGAGCATCGAGGTCGCTCGCTGCAGGCCATTGACTATCGATACGCCGATCCTTCTTGATGAGCGGCCACGCTGGAGGAACATTGTCGATAGCTCGAAAGAGGCAAAATTTCCAGCGTCTAGGATACTCAATGGTGGGCGTCTGTTGGCAACATACACAATGGCTGAAATTGGCGAGCTCAAGTACGATTCGGAGGTTGCGTACCAAACCATGTCACCTACTGGGGATAGCTTCGAACATCTTGATATCGCTATGTTAAACCATCTGAAAGAAGCAACAAAGAGTGAGCTGGACTGCCAAGTTTGCTACGCCATCATGCTGGATCCATTGACGACAGCCTGTGGGCATACGTTTTGCCGGAAATGTGTCGCCCGCGTACTTGACCATTCCACTATGTGTCCAATCTGCCGTAGAGGTCTTCCAATGCCGCCAAGTATTCGAGACATGCCAGGTAATCACCGGCTTTCGAACCTCCTTCTCGGACTTTGCCCAGAGCTCGTGGCTGTAAGAGCTGAGGCCGCTGCACAAGAGGAAATCACAATGCAAGGAGAAAAGAACGTCCCGCTCTTCGTTTGCACGCTTGCCTACCCATCCATGCCTACATTTCTATACATTTTCGAGCCGCGGTATCGGCTCATGATTCGACGAGCCATTGATTCTGGAGACAGAAAGTTTGGGATGCTCATGTACAACCGAAGGGGCGAGGTGCAAGGCGACCTAGGAGCTACGCAATTCATGGAGTACGGCACGCTGCTTCACATCAACAGCATGGAGTTGATGGACGATGGCCGAAGTCTTATTGAGTGCCAAGGAATCTCAAGATTCCGCATCAAGGACTGGGGCCAGCTCGATGGGTATATTGTCGGCAATACTCAACGTATCGACGATATGTCCTACGCCGAAGAGGAGCAAGTTGAGGCAACAGAGACCACGGGGCCTGCTGCACGACAAAATAATCTATCGGGCCACCTCGATCATATGTCCACCGTTGAGCTGCTGCGCATCGGCATCAACTTTATCACAACGATGCAAGCTGCTTCGGCGCCATGGCTCCACGAACGTGTCCTCCAAGCCTATGGCTCTCCACCCGATGATCCTGCATTGTTTCCATACTGGTTCGCCAGCATTCTACCAATCTCGGAACAGGAGAAATACAAACTAATACCTACAATAAGCGTGCGAGAAAGGCTAAAGATCACGGCGAAGTGGGTGCGGCGAATTGAGGCCCAACGATGGTAAGCCACCCCTCGCATCTCTTTTCTCCAGCCCCGTCGCTCGTGTTCGACTGGGGTTTGCGCATTTTCTGACCAATCCTTAATTTCAAGGGTTGACATTGTGGAGTCATCGGACTCTGAAGATGATAAAGAAGTGCCTACTCCTTCAGAAGACGCAGATCTCACCGTGCAGACTCAAACGCAAGAATCTAGCCAGGAATGATACTGACGCCAATACCTCTCGATAGGTCTTCAAGTACAGCTTGTGTTGTCTTATGACTAGCAGCGAGCATTACTTTAGCTTTTCTGGCATACTACATGGCACCGACTCGGGTGTGAGAAATGTCAAATAGGCAATAGATACACACAGACTTGTGCAGGGATGTGGGCCGTTTCTTCATCTTCATCTTCAACTTCACTGATTGCATGGCGTTGGGGCATCTAGATATACACTGAACCTCAACATCCTTCATAGCGTGCGTGGACAGGGGTGGGAATGCATGCCCTCAGCAACTCAAAAGGGTCACCGGCGTCGATTTAGCGGCATATACCTACCTAATGCGGCGCGAATATACACGCACAACCCGACGCTTGCGTGGGTGGGCAAGAGGGAGAAAGATCTGAGATGTAACTAGTACATCATATAGCTTGCGCGAGGCTCTATTCACACAAATGCGAGAAATTCATATTCAGACCCAGAAGACAGATGCAAAATGACTAGCACACAATTCATCTAGCTGAGTTCTTGAGGGTGTTCAAGTCAATTCTATTAGAGCAGACGCTTTGTTGTCAAGGTGCACGAGCGCAAGGCTGAGACGCTAGTCACACGCCTCCCTCCACTTCCTACCTCTTTCTCTTTCTCTCCAACTCTCCACTCACCCTGCACAGAAACCTCCAACCACCCCTCTAAACCCATCCTCCATGCCCTCGTCTACCACCACCCCCACCAGCACCCTCCACATCCTCTCCCTCCCCACCGAGCTCCGCAACCGCATCTACACCCTCGCCCTCGACCAGAATCCCCTCCCCGCCCGCCCCTACTCCTCGCCCGCAGCGCCAATTCCCGACCTCTCCCTCCTCCTCACAAACCGCCAGATCTATAATGAGGCGCGGGGAATACCATTGCGCGTAGGCAGGGAATTTATCCCGTCCATGCCCACCCTAGGGTTTTTACGGTCGTGGCAGGTAGCGAATTTGAGGAGGTTGGCGATTACGTATATCTACCCCACCTACCTGGGTGCTTTTACAGGTTACAACAACGGCTACCTTTTCGGGGAATCAGAGTTGCATCTCGACACCCTCCTCATCTACGCAGACAAATGGCTCACGGACTCCAACGCCTCAAGATGGCGGAATGCAACGAATCCAACCGATGTATACCATGGTCTTCCCCACTCCCCGCGCTGGCTGCTGGCGCTTTGTAACATGAAGGGGTGGAAGCAGCTAGATATCGAGTTTCGCGAGTGCGAGATGGAGGCCGAGTACTGGGAAGGTAACGCCTTCCTTCAGCCGCTGCTTGAAAATTTTCGACAAGCCTCACTCTGCTCCGCTGATGCCGCTGGGAATGGGAGCAGTAGGACGGAGTTCACGGTATGGCATAAGCAGGATGATACGCCATTTAATGAAAAAATAACCGTCTTGCGCACCGCGGAGCTACGCTTCCATGGCTCACCTGAGTGGGCGATGGGAGATCTTGGGACATTGGTGAGGGGTGAGAAATGTGTGCTTGCGGAGAAGAGGAGGGAGAGGGAGGAGGCGGGGCCGTATGATCAGGGGTTGCAAGGGGAGTGGCGGCCGGATTTTCATGTGGCAGAGAGGGGAGGAGAGGTGAAAGGGAGGGAGGGGTGGTGTGCGTGGTGTCATCCGCGGCTGAAGGAGTAGGGGTGTCAAAGGGGAGAGGTTGCTGGAGGTTGTCAAATGAAGCTAACAGTGGACGCGGAGAGGTTGGGACGAAAGCCGTACTAGCAAAGGCATGTCTTGGTCTGGCTGGCACAGATCCTCTATCGAGTGTGTCTACCGTGTTCCCCACCTCGCAGCCGGTCGATATACAGACCGCTTCTACTACACCAGCTATCCCTCACCAAGCACCTGACTACAAGACGAATCTCAACGCATGCAAATTTTGGTTTGGCAGCTCCTGTTGTTACGCTCACATGGCATTCTAATCCTCTATCTGCATGTCATTGTACATTGCCCTAGCGCTTTGTCGGCGAGATGAGAAAGAAGCGAACAAGCGCTATCTCGAAGCCTACTCGAGATATATCCCATATTGGACCGCTTGATACCACGATGAGGAGGCTGATAGATCTTGCTAAATCCGCCAGGTGCAATGCAATTCTCAAAGTCTGACATGCTCGATGAACCTCAAAGTCAGAACAGTCTTCTCTCAGCGACTACAGAGCAGTACAACTACTTCATCTGACAACAGACCATCTGATGACTCTATCTCCAAGGCTTCCACTATCCTCGCTCGGGATGTTGCTTCTAGCTCTGCTCCTACTCGGCACCTCGCTCATACTACCGCTATCTTTCGCCATCCCACCTCCTCTCCCATCCCCTCCAACACTTATCTCCCTCAACCAACCCATACTCACAAACATAACAATAAGTACGCCCTTAACCGCCTGGCCACCCACCCCCTTCACCCTCCCCATCCCCGACCAGCCCTTCCCAAGCAACCTCTGGTTCGCCCTCGCCGGCAACAATCTAATCCCACCAGTCAGTCCCCAAACCCCAAACCCCAATCCCTTCCTTTCCGCCCCATTCACTCCCCTCCTCCCAACCCATCCCCTATCCTCCAATCTCAAAAAGCCTACACACCCACTCATCATCATCACCAACAGTACACACTATGGCTGCGCTCAGCAATCGAGCACCAAATCCACATCCTCCTCACCCAACACGCACCCCGCGAATTCGAACTCGGGAACGAGCGGATCAGATTCTGGATGGGGTTTCCGGATCCCTTGCCCGACGTGCGGATGACGCAGGAGTTGGCGGTGGAGGCGTTGAGGGTTTTTGGGGGCTTGGTGGAGGTGTTTGGGACGTGTCTGTGTGCGTTTAAGTAAGGAATTAACTTTTTTTTTGCTTTTTTTTTGGAGCTGGCTGGCTGGGGAGGGGTGTTCGGGGGAGTGGGTGGCTCGATCCTTCTTTGTTAAACAATGCTGATGACAAAATGTGCCAGTATCAATAGTGCGGAGGAGATTGTGGGGAGTGTTTGGGTTACGTATCGGAGTTCGGGGGAGAGGGAGAGGGAAAGGGAGAAGGGAGAAGGGGTGATGGATTCTTGAATCAGGTAAGTGAACGGAGAATCCTCTGGTCGAATTGGGACGAGAAGCAAGTGTTCGTAAATTTAACGACCTCAACAGGAAAACCGGAATTTCTGGTGCTGATATCGAAGTGAGATGAAGTGTTTTTGGTTATAATTTCGCACAATTGACCGCCGATTTGCTGACTTGATGAGGATCATCCTTACCGCACTGACGGATCGAAGGTAGGTAGACCTTTTGCATGGCTTTTACTACCTTCTCAGAACACCAAGTGGCCGATAAGAATACAACGGATCCTTAGAGAGCGAGTGTATCTTTCTTGGGTGTATTCCTGGAAAGGGAGATGATGGAAAAAAGAGTCAATCCTCAAGGGGTTATCTCAGGAACAATACTAGGATCGAGAGCGATGGGTGTGCTCGACGGGGATTGCAGAGAGCAGAAAGGGATAATGGTCGCGCTCGATTTGAGAAGGATACTGAAATATTTCCCCAGAATCTCGCACAAACAGAGCCGAGAGACAGGTGTAGAGAAATCTGACTAAGATTCAGAAGCGTGCGTAGCACAGGCGGTTCTGTGTTAGGTAGAGGAGCGCTACATTTGGCATTCTCCACGGAGATTGCCAGCAAAGCCAACCTATATGCAAAAAGTCTTGCTGCCCTGTCCTAACATCCTTCCTCCCTCTCGCTCCTGAGCCCCGTATCCTGTCTCCTCGCCCTAGCTTTTTTCACCCTCTCGCGTCTTTCACCACGCTTCTCATGCCTCAACCTCCTCTTCCAATCGCTGCTCTGACTAGGCTGCCTACCCCTCGTCCGCCATCCGCGACCCTGAGGCCACTCCTCCATCTCCCTCCTCGCAGCAAGATCCAACTCCACATCTTCAGGATCGTCGTCGTACTTTCGCTCACGGGAACCAACCTCCTCTTCAGCATCCCCGCGCATTCGCGACGACTCGTACTGTTTGGCGGCCTCTCTTTCGTTGTATTCCATGCGGCTGGCGTTGCGTGTGATATAGCTGGCTAGGGTATGGCGTTGTTCCCGGCATCTCGCTTTTTCCTCGCGGCTCATATCCTCATTTGCCAAATCAAGCACCACATCGAACGCGCCGACCATTCTTCGTACAAGACCCAGTACGTCTTCTTCACTCTGTTCCCTCGAGCCCACGGGATCGTATGCTAGCAAAGACCTCAGGTTTCGTAGGCCTAGTTCAGTTCCCCTTATGGCCCCCATGATCGTCCGCCAGTCGCGGGGTTTTTCCGATACGGCCAAATCCAGGTACATAGACAATGCCTGTGAATCCGGACACTCCAACGTATCCGTCATCATCCTAATCAGTCTGCCCGCATACTGAAGCGCATGTCTATTATTTTTATCCCGTTTGACGCAACTCATCGCAATTCGAAATGTCTTCGTCTTCAACCCCACCCCTTTCCCCAAATCACCCCTTCGCATCTCCTCCACCAATTCCACTGCCAATTTCGACGCGTGCTGGACTCGTAAAAGGCGAAGGTACATGTGGTAGTTCTCCGCGTCGGGGAGGATCTTGTAGGTGCCGGTTTCGGAGGTTAGCATGCCCCAGTAAGATTGCGCGGCGCGGATAAGGCGGAGGCGGATGCAGGCGTCGATGACCAGGGAGAGGGTGTTGCGGCCAGGGCGGATGGGGGGTTGGGAGGTTGGTGGGCCTTTGGGAAGGGGGGCAAAGGCGGAGGCCGTGGGGTCTGAGAGGTCGGCTTCGTTTCTTGTGGAAGTGGCGGCAGGTGGGAGGAGGGTTTGGAGCTCCACCTTCTCGGAAATTGCTTCTTCTGCGGAAGTAATGGCTTCGAGTTCTCGAAGAGATCCTCTATGTGCTGGATCGCCTAGGCGTGGTATTTGGCGTGCAAGGCCCATGGTCTGCTCGAGAAGGGACAGGACGTCATCGCAATCTTGCCCTTCACTACTGATCAAGAGCAGCCTTCCCATAGCGCAGACCAGTTCTTCATCAACATACAGGTCTCCTTTGGCCCAACGATCTCTGATCTCCTCCCACAGTCTTCTGCCCTGCATTATAGCTCTTGAACGTCTCTCATTCCTCGCTGGCGACTCTCCCTGGTCCTTTGTATCTTCCCAAGCTACGCTGCGTATACCATTCAGAATCGTAGTGAATGTGAGGTTGTCAGGTGCTCCTCGGCCCCGAGTGGGTAATCTGGCAGCAACACCAAGTAGACCGTCGATATCGCCGGCCAAAGCGCAGACCTTGAGGACGGCATTGGTGTGGATGGTGTTCGGTTTCACAGGGGAAGTATCCGTGAACATAGAATGATATATAGACAGCGCGCGAGAGACGGTGAGCGGATATTGAGCATTCAATGAAAGGCCACGGAAAAGTGTCGTAAAGGTATAGGCATCGGGCGTTTGGGCACGCTTCTTCATCTATAATAGTTGTCAGCACCAAGCTCTCGCTGCGCATAGCAGTGTATGGTAGTCTTACTTCATTATAAAGCTTCACCCCATTCGCAACCCTCCCCTTCCCCATCTCATAATCCACCAAATGATTCCAACTGACCGTACACGGCACATCTCTACTCGCCAACCGCACAATAGCCAGCGCCTTCTGTTGCTGGTCCCCCTTCAGCAACTCGACCGTATGCTTAGCCAGTTTCATCGGGTCTTTGAGCCATCGAAGTTCCAGCTCCAGGCTAGATTTTGAGAAAGGCTCCTCTTGCGGCTCTGGACGGTTCGAGCGAGGAACGTAGCGCGTTGGCAGAGGCGGAAGACCAGGGGGTCCTCGAGGTGGGGGCTTTTCGAAGGGGATGGCATCTGTGTTGTAGCCTCGTGGGAGACATGTTGTTTGGCCTGGGTGCTTGGGGAGGAAGCGATTGGAAGTGCGAAGGGGAGGGTGGATGGGCAGGATGTCAGCGAAGACCGTGCGTATGCATCTGCGTAGACAGGTACTACATTCGAGCATCGACGAGGAATATAGTCTTCTTGTGGAGATATGTTTAGGGAAGATGTTTCAGGAGAAGCTATGTACAAATTTGACCTGGTGCCGAGGCAAAAAAAATTCCTCGGCCTCAGCCCTCCCCATAGCAGTGCCATAGCTAGGATCACCCTAGGCAGTCCCTACCCAGCCACGCCCTTGCTTTAATTATTTGCAAGGTGGGGCCCCTAAGATAGCCCCTAAGCTTGCCACTAAGGTGCCCCTAAGCTTGCCTCCAGGCGCTAGAATGGATATCTTTTAGGGTCGGCTCTGAGGCAGCCCTAGGGCCCACCTTGCAAACTATTTTGGCAAGGGCGTGCCAGCCCAACCCAAGGCGCCGGTAACCTTTCGAGCCTCAAACGGCCCCTACTGCAACGCTCCCTTTCCCTTAGTTCCCACTGGCTCCTTGGAGTGTGACTGGCACATGGTAGGCCTGCCTTCCTTCGCGTGTGCCTTGGTGGCCGTCCGCTAGATATTTGCCCTGAAAGCATACTCGTACTCGCTACCAGCTCGCTGGGTCAGCAGTCTACGGATTACGGTAAACCTGGGTGCAGTAGCTTGTGTAGGTAACACGACCATCACTGTTGGAGCATAGTATCATTGTGTACTGGTAGGGCAGAGATAGAATTATCTAGCTGCATTGACCCTTTGTGAAACCAGACAGTGCCGTTCCACTAGTAGTGCTTGCTGCCTGTCTTGTACTTTTCTCTTCTTCCTCCTTCCATCATCTCTTCTGAGCAAATTTCGGGAACAGCGCACGCAATCGCTTTGAATAATGAGCCTGGGGATTAGCAATTCAATCTGATCGTGGGCCCACTGCTCTCCACAATAGTTACAGTAGGATTATGACGCCAGATTGCAAGCAAGTATCCATTCATGAGCCACCATCATGGGCTTCTTCGCCATTTTTTTGCTGGGACATGGTGTCCATCATCTTGAACCATCGCATGTCAATGAAACCCCATGATTCGCACATATGACAACAGCCTCCGCCACCATGTATGTATGTATGCTTGCTGGCTAAAAGGGAAGTACTGATATGGATCTGCATGGATGGCCTTCCCCACTTCTCATCTGCCACAAGAGTTTCAATCTCTCACCACTGCCATATAGCATGCTGCCACACTTGTGAAGGAAAGTTCGCACCTCTCGAAACTCGTCACCCATGTAAGAAAAGAAAATCGTCAACTCGTGCTGCTCAGTCTCAACCACCCATGGAGAGAACACCACTTGCGACCATACCACCCAATGCATGCGAGACTCCGTTTTTGAGCTGAGATAGCAGACAGCCACCGTGACCATATTACCTGTTTCCTCCACTCCCACCACCTAATATGCTTTTGGACCAGACGTTTCGGGTATCGTACGCAAGACCATTGAGGAAAAGGGCATCTTTGTGCACAGCAAGCTAGTCTATTATCGGGCGTAGTCACTCGAAATTAATTTCTATAAGATATGTTAGCAAGCTTGAGATCAGGAGGGGTGAAGGACATCAGTACATTTGCTGGCCCTGGCCGTAGGGCGAGTGAGGGTAGCCTGGGTAGACTTGCCCGTTGCCCTGAGCCTGGTACATCTGGTCAACGCCGCTTGGGTAATTGGCAGGGACTTGACCGCCAGCAGGAGCGTATCCAATGGGAGGTAATTGAGGACGAGGTCCAGGAGGGTAATTGGAGCCTGGAGGCTGGTTGGGATCGGCCGAGGGCTCGCTGCCACCATTTGCGGCGCGCTGTCGCTCTTCTTCAACTTTGCGCTGGTTGTCTTCTTCCTTCTTGCGCTGCTTCCACTCTTTTCGGATTTCTTTGAACTCTATAAACATGTGTTAGCTAATGCTTGTTTCATGCTAGTGGCAAGCGAGCCCCAGGGAATGGGAGTGTGGGGAGCGTAAGGCTATATGCAACATAGTGCCGACACCAACGATAGCTCAAATGTATAACAAAACTAGTGAATGCAGATGCACAAAACGGGCAGTGCACCCAAGCTAACCCAAAACGCGACTTTGCGACAGAAATGCCAAATATAGTTAACATACCTTCTGGTGTACGCTTTTGACCGTGCGACTGCATTGTGACATGCGCATTGAGGTGGTTCAATGTACCATATGCCTTCTCGCATCCCTGCCATCCACACTTGTACATGCGCTCAATCTCTTCATAGCGACGACGTGGGCGCTTGTGCTGCTGAGCGCCAGGGATGGGGACGAAGGAGTAGACCTGAGATAGCGGGTGAGGCTGTTATCCCACTGAATAAGTACTGTAAATGGCGAAGTAGGAATGCGCATTACATACCTGTCCACGCGGTCCTGCACTTGAAGGTGTTCCCTGAGCAGACGCGCCGGTTCCGGGCGAGCTGTATGGGCCACCAGGCATTCCATGAGGATGGCCAGCATATTGTTGAGGCCAGTGTTGATATCCTGGAGGAGGCTGGTGACCTTGATAGTGAGACATATCGTGAGGCGCGTACGGCGAGTACGGAGGGTAGGTGGGACTTGATGCAGCAATATTTGGATCTACAGGCACATCCGCGTTAGACTTGATGTTTGGGGGATGATGATGGTTCTCTTGATTTCCATCTTGCATGGACATTGACGGACTTGCACCCTGTTGAGCCATACTTGCAGTATGCCCGTGACTGTTTTGTTGTTGGGCGTAGTGTTGTCGCGCTAGGTATTCGGGAGGAGGATTTTGTGAGGGAGGATAGTTTACAGGTCGCACTTCTTGCTGAGGCGTGTACTGCGCTGCAGATGCTGAATCTGGCGCGATTTTTTAGGATCGAGTACTCTTTGGCCAACGTTCAAAGACGTGTGTGCAAACCTGGCTGCGAGTATTGTTCGGGTGCTCCTCTGTCCATCAATCGCGTCTGTCGCCATTGCTCCATTAGCGCAATTCCAAATCACAGCAACATCATTGTTGCCGGGCAATTTCATCGTCGCCGAGTAATGATGGGGCTCAACTTACAATTTATCGTGACAGTGGAGTCTTTGACGAGCTCGTCGTGAATAGCTTCCAACTAGGCGTAGTCGAATATGTCAAAGTGAATAAGACAACACTAGACACACGCGACGACGGTGCTGAGCTTGAAGTAGCCAGAAGCCCGGCAAGTTCGTGTAGCTTTTGTGAGACAGGCACCAGGTGGGCGCAAAGGCTTCCGTTCCAGCGGCGGCTCCTCGGTTGAGATGGCACGGTCTCTGCTCTAGGTGTCGCAAGGAAGACGGCGCAAAACCGTAAACAACACACAAGTGTGCTTGCGTAGCTTGAAAGCTAGAGCTAAGGGACCTTGGCTAGTAAGGCGGTTGTGAATAGCGTACGGGGACTTAAAAAGAGCCCCAGATTTCGCAATGGGTATTAGTCCGAGGCTTTCGGGAGACTTTATTGAGGTAGTGATGACGGCGCGAGTGTCACTGGGCCTTGTATGTATCTAGGAAGGTGGCAGGAGGCGTGGGAGGATTAGGCTTATTCACTCAGCACTACCACCAGTTTTTCCTGCAGGAGCCACGAGCAAGTGACCACTATGACTGCGTTGACCGCCACGCCAGTGAATCGAGCTAGGAGTGTTCTATTCGTGGGGCAAATCTTATGATGTGTCTGGTGTCCTCTTTCCTGACTCTGAGTTTGGAAAGAAGATTATCGACCGTGTTGATGATTGTGTGAGGGGACCAGAGCAGCGATCGACAAGATCGTCAGAGTTCGTTGAGTGTCTGAGGGTAAGGCGCACTGACGGTTGCCGGTGGCAGGATCAGAGGCCAATCTCGAGTCTCGAACTACCGCTCACTCGGTTGGATGTCTGGGTTTCTGCGAATGGCGATAGCACCGGGAATGTTGTCGCTGAGTTGTTCAAATAGTGTCGCTTTCCCCGCAATTGAGATTTGAAAAGAGCCGTTGGACTTGGATGTTTGATGATTTCGGTGCGTTGACTGTCAGAGTTGGGATTGGTGAGGCGAAGGGGACGCGTAGATGTTGGAAATTCCTAACCGACACCGCCTGCGATACGGTCAGAGAACGCAGATAAAGTCCGGTATCTGGAGTTTCCTTTTACGTTTTTACTGTTGATCTCTGGTTTCAACACCCTGGAAGACAGCGTTTCGAGAAGCTTGATTCGGGAGAGAGTCAGGACTTGCTCATGTGGGAAATGCGCCATGGATGAGACGCGATTGTGTTTTGCCCCATACGTACCTTTGCTCGACCGCGCTTGTGCTTTTCCTCTTCTTGTCTTTCCAACAGAACCTGATTCTCGAGTCCGCTTCTTCTCAATTTGATATAGGCTAGTTTGTGTGCAGGTTAGTGCTCAACTAGGTGGGAGCTAGTGAGGGAGGTGTTGGTGTTGGTAAGGGGGGAGAGTAACTCTGAGGGGGAAGGTGAGAAAATTGGAGCGGGCCTTGAACACGGTCGCTTTTTAGACTTTTAGCGCCGCTCTAGCGTCGATCTCAATCTCAACGTGCGTGCGGAGATCTCTGGGAAAGGGCCAGAGTGAAATCCTCTCGGTTGGATTCCGGTAAGCTTTACTCGGCTTTCTCCATGGTTGTTGCAGCAGTCTACCATGAGGCTGAAGAGGTGTCAAAACTACGAGAAAATGCAGCTAGAGAGGGCTGGGACTATGCGGCCTACTCTATAGCGATAGCCGACGCTGCAGGTGGGACGGGACTTGGTCATGGGGGTCCGGATTTTGGTCGATACAGGCAGGAGACGCAACAATTGTGCCAGAGATGTTGATGCGACTATCACTTACTCGGACTCGCGCGGAAATTACCTCGAGGATTGCACTTTCAATGAATAAGTGGCGTAAAGCTCTCGTTGATTGCTAGGCAAATCACCAAACGGGATGACAGCGCATCCAACCACCTTCCCCTCACAGCCTGCCGCTCCGAAGTATATTTCGCGAGAGAGAGGAAGAGGCGGTAGGAAGATTCGCCAACTGTTTGATCATCTGGTTATTTTGCATGTTTATGTTACTCTGGCAGGCAAAATACCGAATGGATATTCGCATTTTCGCAAAACAAAGGCGGGGCTGGTCCAAGTTCCATAGTTCTACTCGGCTCGCGGTGCCGGTCTAGATTAGAAAGCGCTTTGAAAAAATTTAATACTGCGGTCATTGGCTGGTGCTCGCGTGGACAAGCCTTTCTGGACCAGGCTGATCGCCACTTGTGCTTGAGATGCGTCTCTCATGCGGTCAGTGATGTAGATATCACAACAAGCCCACCATTCACGCTGCTGCGTTGCGAGGTTGTTTATCTGCTCGTACCGTAGGTAAGACTCCTACGTAATGGTGAACACGGTTTCGCCGCAGTGGCCACATCCAGGCAGCGCTTGACTGCCTTTTGGCAAAACGAGGGAAAGGGAAGGAAATTCTGGCAGTTCGTGGTCGTCAGATCACGCATCATGAATTGTAACGTCATCATTTACTTTTCACCGACTGGAGGGGTCGACGCCCACAGGTATATTAACGGCATATCGCCGTGCGCAATCTTTTTCGTTCTCCTTTGTTGAGCCTTTAGTATTAACTGGAGATCTAGGTCCATGGTGGGGCGTTGGGCGTCCGAGATTCTCGCCTTCGGTTAGTCAAGACCACAATGCTGCGCAGCGAACACGAAAACTCAGAGCAATCGATCATAGGCAATAGCTGTGCAGGGAGTGGGCTTGGTAGCAATGGAATGTCGTGCGAATTGCATTTATATCAAGGTATTCGTAGTTCGCACGAGAAGTCACAAGCACGGCAGCTACGTAGTGCTAGCGGACCCAGCGCTGTGTTTCTGGGGATCCCCAGGGCACCAAATGAGCCACCTAGATCCTTGAAACAGTTTGGCTACTTTAGGCTATGCTGGACGCCACCCATAACTCTTCTGCAAAAGTTCTTTGAATCTCTACGTGCAACAGTCAAATTCTCTGTATAACCTCAAATCGCATGTTTATTCAAACAGGCCGATTGCAAAGCGTTGACAGTACTTTACGTAAAATTAGTAATGTGATAAGGTGCCGGAGATACACAATCCTATCTCTTTGCCGCTCTCCCTGCCCGTGGCAATTCATGCCGACAATTGCTGTTTGAGGCCTGGAAAAGAGGTGAAACCACGTTTGGGTATTTCAAGCCACCGTCAATCACCAAACCCTGGATTCGAGGTTCAGTAGAGCCTGCATGAAATTACAGGAGAGGTAGATACGTGTATCGGAGAACCATATCTTGCGATCTGAGTGGCATAATTCGTGTCCGCTCTAACCCATTCCGGGTAGTCGTCAAGCCCTCACAAGCTCACCAGAACAAAGATTTCAGGCGGATCGCCAACATACCTCGACGGTGTAGATTACTATGGAGCAATGGGGGTAAAGCTATCAAGTCAGAATCTTGGTAGTAAGGCGTGTAGAGCAATAAAATCCTCAGTATACTAGTTTGAATCTTATCTCCTAAATGGGTTAGAGCGGACACGAATTATGCCACCCACTGGTGGGGGGCTTCGGCTAGGTCTGGAAAAGGTCGGCGTTGCGAGCGAAGTGATAATTGGATCTCACATTGTCGAGTGGGCAGATCCAAAGGCGCTGTCGTGCCTAAAATGGGCAAAGCGTAAAGAAGAAACGCAGGTGTCAGACGAAGATGGGGGCTGGAACCTAAGCGCAGGTATCTTCTGGGCACACTTCGTAGTCCATATCGTATGTGTCTATCGCAGCATTCTATGATATGAAATCCTCCCTCAGCTAGACGCCGAATGAACTACTGTATCTTTCACCTTCATGAACCAGGAGCCATCATGTCGTGCGGTCCTTGCACCAACTCCTCAGATCCTCCACGAACACGTCTCTGTTAGTGTAGGGTTTTGAAAGGAGAACGAACATAGGAAATCTAATGGTGAATGTTGAACCCGAAAACCCTCTGAAGTCACCTTCGCGAATAACGACATAATGCTGTTTTCACCGAATTTTGGGTGTCCAGCGAGGTACGAAGTGCAAGCGCCAAAGGAGTCTGGCAGGGGCGGGGGGGGGGGTGGACCTTGGTGATTGATAAGCGTCGATGGGTGGGTGGACTACCAACGACGACCTCCACCCATTGGTGCAGCATTCGAGCTCGTGAATCCTCCACCTCCACGTCCTCCACGGCCGCCGCCGCGACCGTAACGCCCACCTCCTCCACCACCGCCGTAGCGAGCCATCTCGTGAAGGCGGGGGTCGATTTGCTGCTTTGATTCAGTGAGCACTGCTACAAGATCGCGGGCCTAGAGATAATGTCAGTGACCGGTCAAATGAAGTAGGGCTGAGGATAGTCGCATACCTGCTTAGAATCTGTGAGAGATTAGCTTCTGTCAAATTAAAGAACAAAACAGAGGGCTCAAAACTCACTGTCAGTGGTGAACAAAGTAATGGCAGTACCCTTGGACCCAGCACGACCAGTACGGCCAATACGATGAACGTAGTCTTCTGAGTTGTTGGGGTAGTCATAATTGAAGACATGAGTAATGTTCTTGACATCTTCAATAGGGTTAGCATTCAACAAACGTGATGAAGCAGACGATTTCCATGTTAGTCGTGAGGCAATATGCATCTGTAAGACTCTCCGCATGGCTCTCTGCGTAGAGATCAAATCTCAAAACATCCTGGTCCAAGGCATGGCAACATAACATGGTCCTGGATAATCCTGGGAATGCAGCTTGAACAAGTCAAGAAGAGTCCCATCCGCCTCGGTACCCTGACGGTACATAAGAACGGAATGAGAATGTAGCAAGCCACACTGCAAGGGATATCCAAGAACTTTTGGCTAGAGAGCCAAAAGAAGTCATGAGCCTGGACCAGATAGTAGCAGCAGCAGAGCACACATCTACAGAGAGCACAGCTTCACCAGAAGAGCCACACGACGTCAATAGAGGGAGGGAAAGGGGGAGTGCAGATCGGTGGTCAATCATACCGATACCACGTGAAGCCACGTCAGTAGCTACCATGATGGGGCTCTTGCCGGTCTTAAACTCATTCAAGACCCAGTCACGCTCATTCTGCTGCTTGTCGCCATGGATTGCTGTAGAAAGTCAGACATAAGCTTATGAGGATGGACAATCAAAGGACTTACACAGCGCCGGCCAGCCGTCTTGTCGAAGGAATCTAGTGATCTCGTCCGCTACACGCTTAGTACCTGTGAAAAGAAGAATCTTGGCATCGCGGTCTTCCATTATACGCTCAAGGTGCTTGGTCATCTTGTCACGCTTGTCGAACTCAGAGACAATCTCCACGATCTGGGTGATGCGGTGGTTAGCTGAGAGGTCCATGGATCCAATGTTGACCTGAATAAAGTCATTGAGGTAGTCAGAAGCCAATTGGCGGACGTCCTTTGGCCAAGTCGCGGACCACATGCAAGTCTGACGGTCTGGACGGATCTGTCCAATGATCTTTCGAATCTGTGGCTCAAACCCCATGTCCAGCATACGATCTGCTTCATCAAGAACCAGGTAAGTGACACGACGAAGGTTCGTCTTTCCTGACTCCAGCATGTCAATGAGACGACCAGGGGTCGCAATGCAGACCTCCACTCCCTTGGCAAGATCACGGATTTGACCACCTTTGGGGACACCGCCATAAACACAGGTGTTGCGGATGCGAGACGATTTGCCGAACTTGGTCATTTCCTGTTGGATCTGGACGGCCAGCTCACGGGTGGGTGCCAGAACAAGGACGATTGGACCGTCACCGGGAGCAAGGAGAGGCTGAGCGTTAATGTGAACAATGCCGGGCAGACAGTATGTGAGAGTCTTTCCAGATCCAGTCTCTGCAATGCCGACGACATCACGTCCAGAAAGAGCCATGGGCCAGCCCTGGGACTGGATAGCAGTTGGAGCAGCAAACCCTTGCGCTTTTACCTCGTCCATGACATATTTAGGGAATCCAGCTTCATCAAAAGTCTGGACCGGTCGTGGTACGTTGTTTCCCTGAATAGCGATCTCTTTGAGCTTGCGGAAGTCTGCAACATCACGCTCTGAACGAGCTGACACCTCTGGATCTTCCTTGTAAAACGATTTTTCGAATTTTGGCATCGTGGACAGATCTGCAATGTGGTCAGAAATGAGTCTAAGAAGTAGGCAGTGGGGCGGGCATACCAAAATGCTGAACCTTCAGGCCAGCTCCTAGGTTAGACATCTTGTCACCCCCAGCACCACCGAAGCCTCCTCCACCAGCACCGTAACCTCCGCCGCCTGAGTAGCCATTAGTGGAGGCCCCGTAGCTACCGCCGTTTGAGAAGCCATTTGAGTAGCCATTGCTAGCGCCTGCAGAGTAACCGTTGGTGCCGCTGTCATTTCACTCACGTCAGTAGAGGTCCAAGATCAGGAGGGACATAGCAAAATACAAAGCGGAAAGTGAGATCGCCAGTAAAGTGAAGTGAATAAAGTAATGTCATGCGGGGACAACTTAGACTGCAACTTCTAGACCTTGGATAGTCGTACCCGTTGGAATAGGCTGTAGAATAGTCTCGACGTCCTGACTGGCCACCAGAGTACAGGCTGGAATAGTCATCATACCCATTTGAGTATCCTCCTCCACCGCCACGACCACCACCTCCATAGCCTCCGTACGACATCCTGTCGTCTATTTCGTGGATGGAATCACACTGATCTCGGGTTCTGAGGGCAATAGGTTCACGGAGTGAAAAGGCAAGGAATCAAGGGCAATGAGGGTTGTTGAAGTGATAGGTGTTAGGTTGTGATTGTCTTGTCGCAAAAGTCAGGCACGACCCAAGAATAAAATTTCCTCCCTTAGCGTGCTTAAGTAAGCTGGCGGAGCGTTGATAAGGCTGTGCGCCAAGTCCGGCTTGCATGAAAGGATGACCATGCAAGATCTGTTATTCTGGATATATTTAGTTTAAAGTAAGTTCTATGAATCTTCATCCGAATATGTTGCTAAGCGGCTCTTGCTTCAAAGCAACTGGTGCAAACACTACGAGTTTAAGCACCTTTTCACTGTACTATCTCTAAGGCCAAGTGCTTCACCTTTGACCAGCTTCTTTCCATGGTGGTAATCCAGAGCTCGAGCTCACTACTTCACCTAATGCTGTCCCTTGTAACTTCATCTTCCCACTACCCTGTTACAACTTGAATCAGGTCTATCTCGAGGTCGATATTCATCAATCCAGCACGTCTGAGGCGCTGATCCAACACTCGCAGAAACCCCCAGATCCCGAAAGTCTCGTACCGGCCCTGTAATCCTGTAGTCATACAAAGAACGCTTTGCTATCCACTCTACGCGAATAGGCAATCGGGAAGCCCACTCGCTGGTTCAGTTCTCTGAAAAGGATCCCATTCGGCCTTTAAGGCCTGCAGGTAGAAGGCTATGCATTGCGGTGCCAGATGCGAGTAGCCAGAGAGTTCCAAAATTGTGATCCCGATCCTCTCGTCTTAAGACTTGATGTCGAAACTTGTTCCGCACCCACAGCTGCTCGAAGCTGCTGGATTGCCCACTATCTTGAATTGGCTCCCAATCAACTCCATTGTGAAATCAACCTTGCTTCCCTTCAGCAGCTCCAGACTTGGCTCATCGGTTACCACCTTTGCTCCAGAGCCATCACTGGCTTCAAATATTGTGTCATCTTCGGGCGATAGGGCGGACGTGCTTGTGAGAGACATAAAGTATTGAAAACCGTGGCAGCCACCGGAACCGACAGTCACTCGAAGTGCAATGTTCGGGTTGGAGTCTTTCGACATGATTTCCTTCAAACGCTAGGCATGATGTCAGCAATGACGTTGACAAAGATGCAGGATGAGGAGCTTGTACATTCGCAGCGCGAGCAGTGATATCTATAAGCATCTCATTACCATCTTCGTCCCTGCGAGGGTTTGCTGCCACTACCACGGCTCTATTCGCAGCGGAAGCGGAGAAGTTGCGGCGTTGCTGAAGAGGTCTCATACGCGTAGCTGGGGACTGATGTAGAGGCGAGAAGTTGTAGGAGAACGAAGGAGCGACTGTTCTCTTTGTCGCAAAGGCTGGTAGGAGGAATTCTGGTATGGAAGCTTGCGTCGAATAGCTGCTGGTTGCTAGATGTCGTCTAGGGCTGAAGAGAGATTTTCTCGCTGATCTGATACATGCGAGCTCATTCCTTGCTAAGCAAATGACTGGCCGTGTAAGTATTTCAGCAGCCATTGTGGTAGGTGGATTTTTAATAGAACAAGAATAGATTCGGAGATGCGGAGAAGATGCATACTTGAAAAGCACACGCCACAGCGGGGCCTTTCCGTCCACAAATCGTAGCCTTATATTCTTTCTGTTCATGACGCCTCCTTTAGCACCTTTGCATACTTCTAGTATCAGTAATGGCCCCTGCTCAGAACATGCGAGATTTTGGTCGGCAACATGCAATCGAGCTGGATTCCAAAGATAGGTTGAAAACCCTCAGGAAAGAGTTCATCGTACCGACAAAAGACGACCTCAAGAGCAAGACACTCGCCAAATCCTGTAAGTATCATTCCGAGGGATTTAGGAATCTCATAATACTCATTGGTAGCTTCATATAGCAATGATGATGAGGAGCTTTGCATCTACTTCTGCGGGAATTCCCTAGGGCTTCAACCTCGTCGAACATCAGAACGCATTACCTCTCATCTTACATCATGGGCAAGAAAAGGTGTCTACGGTCATTTCAAAGAACATGAAGACACAAGTCTCCCTCCATATCTTCACGTAGATGATGCGGCCGCAAAGCTCATGGCTCCCCTTGTTGGGGCCTTGCCTGAAGAGGTGGCTGTAATGGAAACTTTGACGGCCAACCTACATCTCTTAATGGCAAGCTTTTACCGACCTACAAAGGAGAAGTACAAGATCATACTCGAGGGAAAAGCCTTTCCAAGTGATCATGTAGGTATTCACGACACCTATGCAGCTCTCCTCGCCACTTCCTAACAAATTTCTATGAGTACGCTGTGGAGTCCCAAATCCGTCATCATGGCTACGAACCTAAGGAAGCAATGGTCCTCATCGAGCCAGATCATCCGGAGTCAGCCACCATATCTACCTCTCACATTCGCTCCGTGATCGCAAAGCACGCTTCCTCGGTAGCTCTGATTCTCCTGCCCGGTGTACAGTATTATACGGGCCAATATCTTGACATTGAACAGATCACAGCCTACGCACACAGCTTTGGAATATTGATAGGTTGGGATCTGGCTCATGCAGTCGGCAACGTTGACTTGCGACTATCTGAGTGGATGGTCGATTTTGCAGCCTGGTGCAACTACAAGTACGTCAATTCAGGGCCTGGTGCTATAGGCGGACTCTATGTCCATTCTAGACATTGTGACGTGGATCTGTCTGCCATGAAACGCGGAGACGAGGGTTACCGCCCGAGGCTGGCTGGTTGGTGGGGAGGCGACAAGGCTGTCAGGTTTGAGATGGCTAACGGTAACTGGAGCCCTTTTGTTTCATAGCTTCGCCTCGTGATCCTTCGTTACCCCAAAAAGCTGACAGCGTGTCAGAATTTATCCCTATTCCAGGCGCCGCAGGCTTCCAGCTAAGCAATCCTTCGGCTCTGGATACTACGGCCGTCATTGCCTCACTCGAGGTATTCTCGCTTACCTCCATGTCGGCCCTTCGACAGAAGTCCATCGCGTTGACAGCCTATCTCGAGGATCTTCTACTACATCCACAAATCGAAAATCTTGAGGGAAGGGATCTACCCTACAAGATTATTACTCCCTCGAACCCAGCCGAGCGAGGAGCTCAGTTGAGTATCCTCTTGAGACCTGGACTGCTCGACGGCGTTATGAAGAAACTCGAAGATGCAGGCATCGTCGTAGATGAGCGAAGACCCGACGTTATACGCGTGGCCCCAGCGCCATTGTACAATAATTTTACGGAGGTGTGGGACTTCGTCGAGATCTTCGCAGCGGCTTGTTTAAAGGCACAAGGCGGTCAGTCCGACGGCGGCCCTGAGGCTGTTGCTTTTGAAGGCCAAGAGGAGAAGGGTTGGGCACAGATCAAATAAGCTTACTGCGTTCTGCCTTTGGAAGGCTGGAAACAGCACATGAGAAGATGAGTTGTACGATTGACCAGTAGACCAATTAGCTACAGTTTATACATCGATGCATAGAAGATGTTGTCCACGTACACCCTCAAGCCTGATCCAGATGATCATGTGGCAGTGTGCGTTGTCCAGACCAATGTTCTCCAAGCGCCCAGGTTCGATTGAAGATGGGCCCAAAGCCATCATCCAATCGGCAAGCCGCCAACTACGACGCCGTCTTTCTTTTCCGCCCAGTCACATCTGATGACGCCCTGATGTTCCTCATGCAAGCTCTTAGACTGTGCATGAGTAGGCCGTAGCTCAGAAGAAACCCAGAAATCTTATGCTGAATTTACGCGCTGGCCCTTGAAGATCGTTTCGTCTCGTTCCTGACCCGCTGCTCCGGACTTCGCTTTGAAGCTTTAGAATAATGCTTTCTCCTTGGGACTCAACTTTCCATGCTTTTTTATAGACTGTCTTGCTCGTTGTTTTCTCCTTGACTGGGCTTGCATTGCGTTCCTGGCTATCGTTGCACAAAGCGCTCGCATCAGAGCTGCAGGATCAGCTTCTCTTATTTCCTAAAAACATCTGATAATACATCCGCATCTCTTCGCGTAAGCCACTGAATAGAGAAATTGGGCACCCTGTGACCTTTCTCGACAAACTGATTGAAGCAGCAACTCGTCACCTCTCCAAGGTACGAGGACGGAGACATTCGGTGCGGAAAGTCGCATGAGGAACGGAGCATAGAACCCATTACTGCGACCTCCAACGAAAGCCCCACCCCAATCGCAGCCTGATTTAGGAGCGATGTCTTTAAAACAGGTAAGGGCGGGCTCTTAGATGACTTGCGAACAACGTTGACATAGGAAACCGGCAGGAAATCGAAACCTGGGTCTCAGCCGTTGCTCAATACGACAATCAAGAATTTGAGGAGGCATTGAAGACCTTCGACCAGATATCCGATACCTCGAAAATATTATTTAATTGTGGGGTCATACACGCTACACTCGGCGAACATGATAAAGCGGTAGGTATCTACACATTGTGGGCTTGAACGCACTTCTGACGTGATTCCAGGTCGAGTGCTACCAACGAGCGATTAAGCGCGACAATTACCTTGCAGTCGCCTACTTCCAGCAGGGCGTTTCCAACTTTCTCGTGGGCGATTTCGAGGAGGCTTTGGCGAACTTCAACGATACGCTACTATACTTGAGAGGGAATCGATACATCAACTACGAGCAATTGGGTCTGAAATTCAGGCTTTTCTCATGCGAAGTGCTGTTCAATCGTGGACTATGCTACATCTATCTTCAACAAAAGGTTGCGGGGATGAGCGACTTGCAGTATGCGTCCAAAGAAAAAGTGACACCAGAGGTCCACGATGTTATTGATGATGCAATCAAAGACGATGCTGAGGTGAGGACTCTATCGAATGCGTTCATACAATCTGAACGCCTGCTTATCAATTGTAGGGATATACAGTGTTCTCGATACCCGTCGGAGTCGTCTACAGGCCAAACAGCGCCAAAGTGAAGAACCTCAAGACAAAGGATTACCTCGGAAAAGCAAGATTGATAGCTGCTTCCGACTCGAGAAGTGCTACTACTGAAGGCGCGAGCGCTGAATCAAAGGCAAACGCGGCCGCGGTGAATAGAAGTGAGGATGACAGACCTCTCGAGTCCATATCATTTGGTGCGAGCAACCTGGTCAAGCCAGGTCTACACAGCAGATCAAGACAACAATCAGAACCACCAGTCAACCGCAACATGTTCCCTCCAACGCCTCCTCCAGATCAAGAACCAATACGCCCAGCATTCGCGCAGACTTCAACATCACCATCACCATCATCCAACCCTCCCACTCTCACAAATCAGACATACCAATCCAACTCCTCCCCCTCGAAGCCTCTCAAACCCGAACCCCTAATCTTCAACCTCAACCAAGCCGCCCAAGAACCTACCTCAAAACCCCGCATAGGCACAGCGCGCACCGCTTCCGAGCCCCGAGGTCCCTCAAACGCCTACCGCAACTACTCCTCACGCGAGCAACCCCGCCGCCTCTTCATGGAAGCCATTTCCCAACGTCCACACTCCAACGGCGCGGAAGCAGACGTCGACGAATATCCCAAAGAGCTCTACCAAATGCATCCTCGTACCCGCGCCCGCTCATCTCACCATTCCTCCAATTCAGATGGGCAGACTATATATCAAAGACGAGCTAGCTCCCGGACACGCAATCGCTCGAGGAGTAGGCAGCGGAGACAGCACTATAGCATCGACGAAGAGCCGTCCGAGGACGCCGGAAGCACATCCACAAACTCCCTGGACGAGTTCGAGATCTTGCATAATGCCGGTGGCCAGCTCTCGCGGCCTCCACCTGCTCCACGAGCTCACTCAAGCAGTCGGCGCGGCACCTCTCGCTCTCGCAGACCAATGGAATCTCAACTAAAGAACATACGTATCAAAGTCCACTGCGGTGACGACATTCGATATCTAATGCTGATCCCCGAAGTCCGCTTCGACGATTTCGTCGAACGCGTGCGGGAGAAATTCGGCCTGAAAGCAGGTTTCAAGTGCAAAGTCAGAGATGAAGGTGACCTTATCACTATGGGCGATAAAGATGATTGGGAGATGGCTGTTGAAGCGGTACGGAAAGAAGCCAGCACTGAGGCCGCAGATATGGGAAAGATGGAGGTTTGGATTGTGGAGGTTGCTTGATATGAGAGTCCTTAACAGTTATTATGACGACAAATGACTTGGATGAGAGACATATATGGGAGGCGTGTTTTGGCGTTTATATGGCTCTCATAAGGGCATTTCTCTTCGAGATCTTTCTGGCCCAGGGCGAGGCTTACATATCCATGGTTGGCGTGGTAGCTGCACTTTGGGTAGCGATCAAAATGCAATTCAATCACTCAAGTTCAACGTGCGGTACCAAATATGTTCCGGTTATCTAAGCAGCGTAGGCCCAGGGCTGACTCCTTTGTGACGGGAAGAGTACTATGAAATATCGCATGGAGCAGGTTCGGAGACAGAGCGGTATCTGTTGAAGTAAACAGGCTATTATTTTGTAAAGCATGCGAGCCGTATGGCAGACATTGTGGCAGACATTAAGACAGACAGCTCCCTCTCAACCGTCTCCAGCATAGCTGATTTATGTCATAATCTATCAATGCGAGTTCAACCTCTAGATGAGCGAGGAATAAACAATATTTTACCTGCTAGCGAAAACATTGTTTGTCGCCTTCCACGCCAGGCGAGTAGTACAATACAGAACACGACAAAATCCCACCCATCCATGCGCCTCTATCCGAACTCTCCCCATACCCCTCCTCGCCAGCTCAATGACTCATGACTACTCCCTACTCCTCCTCACCACCCGGTAGCCTTACCCCGGTCCCCTCCACACACTCCGCCGCAGACTCGTCGTGAACGGCACAACGGGAACCATCAACGCCATCGAGTGGAAATGGTTGATGGGCCCGTTTCCGTGGCCGAGGTTGAATGATGTTTGGATGCCGCCTTCGATGTAACGGCATGCTGATTCTACGGCGTCTGGGATGGATGCGTTGGGAGTGGGAGTGGGGGTGTTGGAGGGGTCGGAGATGCGGGAGAGGGCGATGTTGGAGGCGATTGCTGCTGCGTTGTTGTTAGCTTTTGGGGGTCGGAGGATGTAATTGCGTTGGTTGCTTATGGTGTGGAAGGCGGTTACTTACAAGCAAGCGAACATCCAGTACCATGCGTGCTCTTACTATGCTGATACTTGGTCTCGTAGAGGGTGGTCTCGTGACCATCGTACAAGATGTCTACGACCGTGTGGTGGTCTGCGTCCTGCTTTGATATCCGGCCGTCCTTGGTAAGGGGTAGATGGCCGCCTTTTACGAGAACGTACTTTGGGCCGAGACTCTGCAGTGTCTTGGCAATGTTCACGATGTCATCTAGCGTCTTGATCTGCGGCGCTTCCAGATTGGCGTTCTGCAGTAGCAGTTTGGCTTCGGGGATATTTGGAGTGAGAATAGTAGTAATAGGCAGCAGGTGCGTGCGAAGATTTTGCACCGCCTCGTTGGGCAAAAGCTGAGCACCACTCGTCGACACCATGACCGGATCCACGACAGTGATAGGCCGTCCATGCCTTCGGAGTGCGTCTGCTATTGCATCTACAGTCTCTGCAGAAGCTAGCATACCGATTTTGACAACGTCAACTCCAATATCAGTAATGCAAGCATCGATTTGTTTGACGACGAACTGGGCGGGAACATGATGAATGGCGGTGACGCCTTGAGTGTTCTGGGCTGTCAGCGCCGTAGTTGCTGTCATTGCATAGCATCCATGAGCGACGATGACTTTTTGGTCTGCTTCTAAGCCACTGAACGATGTTTGCTATTAGTTGAGAGAAGTCTTGTGGGAGAGCTCGGACTGACGCTCCGCCGGAGCTGTCTGAGCCAGCTATCACCAGTATTCGCCTCTTGTCCATCTTGTTCACAGGTATTTCATTACGTATAGCTTTGTTTAGTCAAGTCGTTGAATTAGTCAAGTGCGTGTGCGTTGAAGTTCTTCTTCACCCGAGGGAAAGCGAGACGTACGTCATCCTGCTGGTGCTCGATTTTTGGCACGAACAACCACGGAGGTTGTCAACAAATGGCAATCGCGAAGGCTACAGAGCGAGGAACCCGCAATATACGCGTAGAATAGAGATGAAATGGTCTCTCAGGTGCTCAACATGAGTCGTGGTTAAGTACTTGGTGTCATTCATTCATCTTGTCAGGCGAGAGTTGATGCTCAAGTTAAGTGGAAATCTATACATTATTTTAACAATAAAAGCGTTGAGTCAACCATTTTTTTTCTGCGGCCAGTGAGTGGGCTTCCTGATCAATCGGAGTCCTCCTCGCTTGAGGTCTCTTCTCGGTCTAGACGTCTCGTCAGCATGTCATCGTGATTGGCTAGCGACAAGGTTATCATTTACCTCTGACGAGCGCGAAGTCGAAACGTCCATCGACCTGCGATTTCAGCGCTTCCCTGATCATAGTCTGCTCCTCCTCCGACAAGTCAAAGTCCATGTCAGCCTTGTTGATGCTGAGTTCGAAGCCATGGTTGCCAGGACCCAGTTCCATTATGAGATTCAGTATCTCGTTCGCCGTGAAGCGAGTATTGGCGTTGAAGTCCAGCCTTCGTAAATGCTTGAGAGAGGTTATGTCTCTCCATATGGCATCTGTAACCGCCCATCCATGTGTCCACCAAGTCTCGAGTTTCGGCAAGCTCTTAGCCAGGTGACGTATGTGCTGATTCGAGAAGTAATCAGAGATGAAACGTAATCGTAGATCTGTAAGGTTCTCGAGTTTGCTTATCGAGTCCACAAGAATGTCCACATCGAGGCCAAGGTCACTAGACTCTCCATTTAGCCAAAGGCTTTGAAGTGTGGTTTGGCAGGCCAGTGCTTGGTGAAAATCTCGGCTTTTTGACATCAAGTATCCGCTACCGTAACCCTCTCTCGCCTCGTAGCAATCGAGCTCAAGGCTCGTAAGTCTAATGTTGTTCTCAAGCAAGATAGGCGTCAGGAGAGCTGGTGCACTAAGCATCTTGCTGATTGAGATCGTCTTGAGGTCTTTGCATTGAGTCAACCAAGCTACTGTCTCAAGGAAATGGCTCTTCTCAAGGTCTTGTGTTGCTCTTTCGTTCTCTGCCATCATTAGGCAAGTCAAGCTAGTACATCCTCTCATCATGGAGATTGCAGGTATTGCCTCTGCTTTAATGTCATTGAGCTTCAATTCCTTCAGAGACTCGCGATGACAGTTCAACGCGAGAAAGCTTTCAGCGCCAATCTGCGAACTACTGAACATTTCAAAGAATTCGAGCGATTGTGGTCGTATATCATTGAGCAAGGTTGCAAATTGGTGGTCTGCATCAGCATGTTGCCTGTACGTTGATAAGGAAATCAATAACATTTTGATCCTGCGGGGCATCATACCAGCCGTAGAAACTCAAGTTGTTGAAGAAAGGGCAGTGCAGCCGTAGGAGACTCCCCGTACCCTCTAAAGCCTCGCCCTTGAACAAATTCAAATGTCGCAGGTTGGGTAACTTCGGTATGCACTGCGAGAGTATGCCACGCACGACTGAAAGAAGTATTATTTTCACCAGCCCAAAGCATCCATCAGGGTCACCTACGATTGCCAGACAGCGCTTCCAACATTGGAGTCTCCTTGAGGATGACTTTGACAGTGCATTAGAGGCAATCGCAGGTCTGGATGGTCAGAAGATACGCACCACCCGTTAGACCATGGGAAGTCGCCTCTAAGTCCAGGCGAGAAAAGGCTTTCTTCTTAATTTGGACAGATTTTCTAATCTCGAACTCTGCTAGCTCGCCCTTGAACAGGACACTTGTTTCGTCAGGATATCGATATACGGACGTATGTTCGCTAAGCTTACTTGCTAATAGTGTTCCTCGACTTTGATCCCTGAGGATCCTGACGATCACATGCTTCGAGAAGGTCTTCAAGATCCTGGACAATAAGAGTGCGTATATACTTCGAGTATGGAAACAAGCTCTTTCCGACACTGGAGAGAATAATCGCCCGCCACATGCTAGCCCTCTTCAGGATACTCTGTTCGCGGCCCTTTGGAGTGGTTTGTTCGCGTCCAGATATCTCCTTTTCGTCGCTACCAGCGCTGGTAACAGGGGCTGCATCATGCATGCTGAGCCAAGTTAAAACCATACCCATAATGTATCACAAAAACCTCACGCACCGATAGATGCATGCTAGAGCAGGGACGGCAAATTGCTTGCCTGATAGAGCACACTGATAGAGTGTATCGAAATCCCGAAGTTCCCATAATTGATTGCAGATAATATGTAATACATCATCCGGGAGTAGGGCAGCCATCACGGGCTGCGGCGTTATATATGCAAGATAAGTGCAGGAGGGTAAGCAGAAAACGAAGGATTGGATATAAGGAGTCCCGCATTGCTGTACACGAAAAGTGTGGAAAGGCAAACGTCACGGTGAAGTGCCTCAGGCGCAAAACCCCGCTAGACGCGAAGCGCGTCCCCACCTGATCCAGCCTTTGATCGTTCCTCATTCTACCACTTGAAAGGTATGCATACCTTAAGCTTCACGTTGACACTCGAAGGAGTAGTGCGTATTCATGACGCAGTGCTGTGCCTCGCAAAGTTCAGCGAGCTTGTGTCGTTAGAGGCGCGTCAGGACAATGTAGGAGATGTCTAGCCACAGAAGGGCCCTTGTAGAGCATAGACTAATAATCACCTTTCCTAGCTGGTCCTTACTGCTCTCAATTCTTCAAAGTCTGCTTATGCTTCTTTTTCTCTTGACAAGAATGTCTTCTTCGACAAATACGAGTTCAAAAATACGCAAGCCAAATTTCGTTCCAATTCTGAAGATGCAGAAGCACGCTTTACATGCCAATTGTACAATAAAGTACGATTCTCAATCGAGGAACAGTTGAAATTTAATGATGGTTGACTGCCGGCAGGCGCTTCTCTCTGTGTTCAAAGGCCGCTTGGGCGACGTACGAGATAAAGACACGGCAGTCGAACGCTGCGAGGGCTACATTCAAGACCAGCGTGACAAGACAGAATGCCGTCTCATTGTGAAGATGGTTTGCAGGCATGGTATGCCGTTGCTATTTTTTGGTTGGGAGATTTGAGCCTGACTTCTCGAAGGCGTCATAAAGACTTACAAGCTCACATACGAGTCCATTGATGTTATGCACGCTCTGTTCAATAAAAACTTGGCCAAGAATACATGGACCCTAGGCGCCAATACACTGAGGTCGTTTGTTGAATACTTCGGTGCAAATACTGAATACCTAGACATCTCATCGGAAAATGGACGTGCTACATTTATGAGCTACACGGAGAAGGTGATGAATGGCCGTGGTATGTGCTTAGCACTATCATGACGCCAGATGACGCAGCTGATACAGTACAGATGTCTTGAAACAACCATTGCAGACATCAGTCACAATAGACAATCTCGATTTCGAGGACTTCACAGTCGAGGAGCAACTACACATCGGTATAAGCGTCAAGGACTTCAAAGCCATCGTCACTCATGCCGAATCGCTGAAGGCAAGCATCACTGCCTTATATTCCTTCCCTACGCGCCCAATGCAATTCAGCTATAATCAGTCTGGAATGCAATGCGAATTCACTCTTATGACTGTTGGAGAGTATCGAGGTGGTTCTGTCACGCCCGCTCCTGCTGCCGCACGACAAGCCTCAGCTGCCCCAACAGCTCCTATAGAAAGACCGCCCTCGCGGCAATCTAATTCTCAAACAACGCAGCAGAGACCGGTTGCCATGCCACCACCCAGTCAACCAGCATCTCGCAGCTTCACCAAAGAATCCCAAAGCCAGAGAACCCAAAGACCCTCGCCTCCTCCACCAAAGGCTAGCCTCGATCCAGACAGCTTATTCTTGCCGGTGGAGGAAGACGAGGACCGCATATGGGCGGAGAAGAGCTTCGACGATGAGCAGGACGTGTTGGGATGGAATGCAAGCGCCAGCAAGGCCAGTTTCGGCGGTATGGGAAGGACTTCGGAGAGCAGATTGCAGGCCTACCCTGACTGGCAGGAAGATCCCAACAATCGCGTTGAGCCAACTCAGCGTATTTCGCAGGTATTCCTGACTATTGTCTTGCTCGCCTTTGACAGATTCTGACATCTTTTCAGATCCAAGGAGGCTTGTTTGACTGAAATTTTGGTTTTATGAGCCGTGATATGGCACAATTGACAAGAGTAGAAGCCCTTATTGTGCTAATAGATGAAGGCCTAGAGCGATGAAAGGGTGAGTTGTCTCCTCCCTTGAGTGTGATACGATCTGGCTAATAACGCGGTGGAGTCAGCACGGCCAAAGAATGTGATCTTTCGAGCGTACTTCTTACATCCCTTCACTTGGTTATAGCGATTTTCTGATGAAAGTCTTTCGTTCATGCTCAATTAGTAGCGACCAACAACTCTTTCTCTCTCGTGTCTGGTACAACAGGGCCCTTTCCACGCGTTTGCGGCATGCAACAAAAGGCTCTGGCTATTCCTGCATTTTGAGTTCGACAGCAGACCGGGCTGCAATCTTGAGTATGACGCATTCATACGCGCTCCTATGTAGTACAGGATATCTAATTTTCTACGCATATCTCTTCAGGTATCTGTCCAGAAGAAGCTCGTAGCGCAGCCCGCACCAACACCTAGGACCTTAGCGGAGCCGTCTGGGGTCGCAATCTCATTCCACCTCCCCTTGACGTCCCCGTTCTCGTTCACATCGGCTCCGCAATTGCCATGTTCACCCCAACCCCAGCTTATGATGCCGCCGTTCTTCGTCAAAGTGTCCTTTGTTAGAGCGACCACATGCTCGCTTCCTGCTGCAATATCCACAATCTCAGGCAAACAAGATGATCGTGGAGCAAGTTGACCGTGGTCATTGCGGCCCCATGAGTGGAGTCTGCCAGATATTTCTAACACGAATAAGCTTCCCCAACTCGCTGCTGAACCTTTAAACTCTTCTGAGATTCCAGCGGTGTCGTAGGATTTGACGTCGTGTTTGTTTGATCCCAAGATTGCATGGCGACCATTCCGACCTACTAGGTAGGTGAATTCCCTACCACACACAGCTTGAACGACTGGAAATTCCAAACTCTGAAACTGTCGCGGACTCCAAACCACTTCCGCTGGTTCACCTAGCTGGCCTTTACGGCCGTTGCCCCAGCCAAACACTTGACCATTAGCTAGAACAAGCACCGAATGATTTACACCACCTGCTAGGTCAACTATGTCTTGCCCGTGAAGCTGCGGAGGAAGCCAATTGTGAAGCGTCTTTAATTCTTGAGATGATGAGGTCTGCCCACTCCCTTGTTCGCCTTTTGGGCCTAGTCCCGCCGTGAACAGTTCATTCTTGTCGTTCACAAAGATTGAGCCTGTGAATGGTTTTGGAGTAAGCATCTCTCTTCGAGATTTGTTGAGGAATAAAAAGATACATATGGAGGTTTCTTGAGCGGAGACAGGCGTATTTCTTGATCTGAATGAGGATAGTAATGCGAGTTTAGCACACAAACAAGCGGGGATGGATTAATCTGGCGCTTTGCTAAAGCAGTAATGAGTGATACTTAGGAGTTCGTCAAGTGGAGTAAGGAATGTTTGGCGCATTTTGTGAGCGTTAAATAACATGTTCGTCAATGATACAAGCAGGGAGTGATATGTTTGGAGGGGCGGTAAAGCGGTGACAAGGCATAGTCATGATTTTATTGAATAATACAAGATCGTTTCGCGGGTTGCATAAGCACGAGGAGAAAACAGATGATTTGTTTGCGATGATCTGCTCCAATAGCTACGTACCGTCCCATGAAGCTGCACATAGTTTCACCTTGTCCAAGCCTAATGTTGAAATATAGGCTTTTTGGAAAGTGGTTTGCGCTTTGGTTGAGGGTGAGGGTTCCAATCGTCTGCTGCCGTCTCGTGACCCTCCTGTGCAGTAGACGGTGCCGTCTTCCAGAAGCAGTAAGGTATGATTACCTCCAGCTGCGATCTTCAGAGGCCGGCTAGGTAGCTCTGGGCCATCTGGGAAAAGGCAGGTCTGGGGCGTAGAAGTGTCTTCTGTGTTCCCAATACCTAGTTGTCCGGACCCGTTGGATCCGAATGCATATAGACGCATGGTCTTCATGATATGAATAGTCTTTGAACTACAAAAGGTCCTCTAGGCGTTGCCTAGAACACTTTTTTTGAATCTCCTTGCCGATCCCACACGTAAGCAGCGGTTACCCTGATGGGTACCCTGACTTTCAAGAGACCCAGTAGGAAAACAAGTAGTAGTCTCAGAAGGGGGTTGTGCAACAGATGCTCACCGCGTCGTGGTCAAAATAATTCGAAATGAGGGCTCTGGAGCTACCCCAGAGTAGACCCGAAAGATCCGCCTAACTCCACTCTCGGGAGCCCTTTAGGGCCTCGCTTGGTGGCACGCTTTAGGGCCCCCGTCAGTGGGAACTATTTTGACCTTGACGTGCTCACGAGGGTTTACCGCCAAGATTTGTAAAGTCTTGGCAGACTACACTGTCGCTAATGCTAGCGCGCCCACGAGACGCTAAGGAATCTGCGAGAACTCCGACCTCCATCGACAATAGCCTCCAAATTCTAATCAACTGCAAATATGGCAACGACACAGAGTGTGCAGTGCTTCGGCAAGAAGAAGACTGGTATTATGACCCTTTAAAGCTCCTTATTGAGCAACAGCTGACGTGAAGCCAACAGCAACCGCCGTCGCACACTGCAAGGTATATTTCCATCGAGCTCTCAGCTTATCAAAAGGGGCTGGCATCTGATATCTACACTTCTAGGCTGGCAAAGGCCTTGTCAAAGTCAATGGCAAACCTCTCTCCCTCATGCAACCCCAAATCCTCCGCTTCAAGGTACGCCGTCCGCGCTCTTGATCTTTGAGACCAGCGCTACAACACAACCTCTAATAACTTCTCCAGGTTTACGAACCCCTCCTCATAGTCGGCCTCGATAAGTTCGCCAGCGTCGATATCCGTGTCCGCGTCAATGGTGGTGGTCACACCTCGCAGATCTACGCCATCCGTCAAGCCATCGCCAAATCAATCGTCGCCTACTACCAGAAATATGTTGATGAATACGCAAAGAACCAGCTAAAGCAGGCATTGGTGCAATATGATCGTACGTTGTTGGTAGCGGACAACAGGAGGTGTGAGCCGAAGAAGTTTGGAGGTACATTGGAACGGCTGTTGAGGGTGAAGGCAATAGCTGACATGGGTTTCTACAGGTCCTGGAGCACGTGCGAGATACCAGAAATCATACCGTTAGTGGGCTGGAGGAGCTGATATGGATATGGTTATTTGCTGCTTAGCTGGAGAGATTCAAAATATCATGCAGGTTCTTGAAATCACCCACTTGCATATTCCAGGGAAGACATGTCGCCTGGCAGCCTTGCAATCCGGTGCCGGAAACTGTGAATCATCGATGCTGGTATTTCTGGCAAGGTCTATCTTCGTTTGTACTGCAATCGTGCCCGCTGTGGTTGCGTTCCTCTTCTATTGACCTTCCGGCTCTGTTTAGCCTCGATTATGCAGGTTTCCGTACAAGAATGTGTTTGACTATTACGAAGGACACTCCAGAGATGGTCGTGCGTGGAAGTCACTAATTTCTACGCTTTTGTCGCTACTGGCTGATTGTTAAACTTACAGGCTTACTTTGATCCTTGCATCTGCGCCTCTTCCACCATCTATCTGTTCTTACTCCATAGCTAACATGGCCCACCTAGGATCAATCTAGCGCTTTTGCTGAGTATTGTTCCCCCGACTACTAGACGTTTCATTTCAGTCGACAAAAAGACCAAGTTTTCCTGGGGATATGTGTGGCGCGGGCCTGGGCTGACGACTTGCTGGCACTTGTACTCGATAGTATCTAACAATAAACTTGTATTTATTCTAACATCACAAACAGTTCAACTACGGCGAAGTTCCGTTCGATGGCATCGACACCACGCGATATCTTACCTCGGCATCCAGCGACTGGAGTCTTGCGGAGAGAAAGGCAAGGCGGGGAAACATCGTCAATCCCAAAGCATCCCCTTCCCTCAACGATCTGACGCACAAACGTTCCAAACAAGCTTATTGTAACGGGTATGGCGTGTTCAGTTGCCGGCATATCAACACTCTCTATCCTCTTCGAGCCTGCAAAAGAAGACAAGGCTTACACTAGACCATGATGACCATCGATGCCCTAACGGTTGGTGCCTTTACCCCAGATTCCTGGACTCCTGACCGAATGACCAATTGGAAGCCTCAATGGTCTGCACGATCCATGGCTCAGATCCTCGCACTGACAGAAATGCATGCCGAGCATCCCTAGCCAGTCCCAATATGCCGGCTTGACAGGTAGCCGCAACGTAAAGTCCTGCCTTAGCGATCTGCACTATCCTAGGTGGCCTTCAATCAATCTGAAAAGCCGTGTTTCTAGCCCATCGAGATGTCAGAGACCTGGTCCACAGCCGAGGTCTTGAGGGCGTTGACTGAGCGGTGAATTTTGAGATACCTCTCTGCCAAAGGATTGCAAGTTTATATTCCTTCACTGCGATTATTCTCAAGGCAACGTTCAAGCAGCAGTCCCATTTGATCGCTTTCTTGTATATAGTATTTGCCAACATGAAGTCCGCTATCTTGCCTCTCTTCGCACTCCTCGTCCTCCTAGCTCTCTCATCTCCGGCTCCTGCCCCGGTCCAAAAAAGAAGCACGCCTAGCACCACAACTCCGGTCTGCACTTTGACTAGGTAAAGAACCCCTCAAATATCCTCCACGCCTCATCCTATCCAATATCTTCATCGTGTTCCCGTTGTCGAGTCCTGTCCTTACGTCTCGATTTTCCCCGAAGGTCCTAGCAATCACATCTCTGCACTCATTTCTTCTCGCAACAACAACTAACAAAACCACATACAGCGGATTCACCAGCAGCTCAGCCGCCGCCCTCCGAAACTTCTGCCGCACCACCGAAAACGGCAACATCGGCGACATAATCGGCCCTCCCTTCATCGCAGCCCTCAACAGCATGCTCGGCTCCTCACGTGTAGACGTCCGAGGCGTTAACGACTACCTGGCTGACATTGCGCGCTTCGAGGCAGGCGGAAGCGCTATAGGAAGTCAGGATATGGCACGATTGATTGCGCAGACGATGCTGCAGTGTCCGAAGACGGAACTTTGTGTGAGTGGGTATAGCCAGGGTGCTAAGGTGGCGGATAATGCTGCGAATATGATTACGCAGGCGCTTATCAACTCTATCGTGCTTTTCGGTGACACAGATGATGGTGGGGCTTTTGGAAAGGCGCCTGCCAGCAAGGTCTCGGTACGTGACTTTTCGGTGTTTTGAGTTTCGCATCTGTACCTTTCTTAGGTTGCGAGACATGTCTATGTCGCTCTTGAGACATATTTCACGACTCGTTCTCCATCCTAGTCGAGCAATGCTAACTCTGAAACTTCGCAAACGGACTGCCATCTTGGAGATGATATCTTTCTGCACGGAGACCTCATCCTGCCCTCACATCTTGATTATTGCCTCGATGCCAGCCAGGGGGCCGCTTTTGTGATGCAGAAGTCTGGTCTGAAGAAGTGAGAAATGAGATGAAAGTCATGTATGTCGAGAGAGATTTGTCTTATCTGTATATAGGAGAACAAGATCGAAAAGGAGACCCATGACTTGATATTACTCCAAGATTCTGCACGAGACCGACATCAGAGCTCATCACTAGCCGCGAGTGTCTCCATACTCACTCAACGTGCCCATAGAAAGTGCCTCATCGTGATAGATTCCAGGGTGGTACTTTGGGGTATTCAGCTTTCGTTGACATTATGACTGCAAATACTAGCCTTTGATCAACAATACTTGACTACCATTCACAGCTCCTCCAATCGATGGATAGGTATTTTCGACGCTCATGAGACCAAACATGTTGCTACGCTTCCGCATACTATGTGCGAATGGCGCGTCCCTCAGCAAGACTACATTAGGGCTCATGTCCCAAGCAGGGAAGTGTTGAGCCCTGGAGCTTCTCAGACTTAGTTCATCTATGGTCGATCTTCTAGTCAGGCATTTCCATTTTATGCTTGAGTCGCGCGATTTATCTTTGCTGAACATGCGCGACAGAATAATTCATCCGTACCGCTGGCGTTGCGATTGTCGCATTCGCATTCGCGAATCCGCATCCTCACGAGTCGGTGTTTTGTTAGGCCTGGGGGGCCTTCGGAAGACCAACGGTCCTAGCGCCTGCAGTTTCACTCGAGAAACGTCATGATTTGGTGATCCTCACCAAGCACATTGAAATGATGAGATGGAGAGATATTTTGTACGACAGATTTGCATAGACAGTATTGAACTGGTTCATTCACTTGTCAGATATAAACGCAGAGAAATCACTGTCAAGAGGGGAAACATCCCATTGGTAGAGAATCCTTATGTAATTAGTGCCTGGGCGGCATGCTTTTCTCCGCCATTTGTTTATTATTATTCTAGTATCCTGGATATTATGTATAGCTGGCCTATAGATAGCTACTAGTAATTAATTAACTTATTCTATATATATTGAATAGTGCTATAGTACTATATTAACGAGATTCTTTCTTTTCTAGCGACTACGGTACGATCTAAAGTAATCTTTCGAAATTAATAACTTTATAAGAAAATAGTTTATTTATTTTATAAGAATTAAGAGTCTACCCTACTAATAATAAAACTCCTAACTACTACTTCTATTCGTACGAAAGAGCTTTATAATATTCAGTACTAGTTATTATATTATTCTACTATTTTATCGTAAGATTAAATTTCTATTTAATAAAGAAAATAAAGACGTCCTTCTAGTAAAATATTAGTTACTAAAAGTACGTATTACTTTCCTATTATTTTATGGTATTTATATTATAACTAGTACTCTATTATTATTACTATCTATTATAAAAAGAATTAGTAGTTATTTATTATTATTATTCTATTTATAAATTATACTAAAGAATACCTCAAAAGACTTATTAAAAAGAGTTAGTTATAGTGATTATCTTTCGTCTTAATCCCTTTAGGATTTTTATTAAATTTATACCCTAGTTTAGTTTAATTAATCACTATACTTTAGGGATTGAAAATTAATATTCTATATTTTAATCTAGCCCTAGGTTTCTCTACTTTTCGGAGAAAAGTCTAACCTTAGAGTTTATTAAATAAAAGGTAATTTTAAAAATAAGGTCGAACTATTTCCCCTATTCTTTCGTATACTTAGGACGAATATTAAAAAGAAATCCTAGTACTTTATTACTATTATTTACGATATTAAAAAAATCTTAGAGGTTTTTAAAAAAGTTACTTCTTTAACTAAAAGAGAAATCTATAATTAAAACCTATTAACTATTATTCTTAAAAGGAACGAGATTAAATTAATTATATATATTATTTCGTATACCTAAAACGCCTTTAAGAACGAAGTTTAAATACTTTATTATTATTATAAATAATATAACTAAACCTTATAAAATTTTCGAAAAAGTTACTTCTTTAACTAAGAGAGAAGCCTATAATTAAAACCTATTAACTATTATTCTCTAAAGGAACAAGACTAGATTAATTACGTATACTATTTCGTATACTTAAGATGTCCTTAGGAACGAAGTTTAAATACTTTATTACTACTATAAATAATATAATTAAATCTTATAAAATTTTCGAAGATTATTTCTTTATACGGAGGAAGTTATCCGTCCTAAACTTCTTTACCGATAGCCTATAAGGATTATTAATATATATATCTATATCGTTAATTATAGCTTTATCGGTAGCTTTAATTACACTATTAAAATAAACCTCGCCGCCTACTATAACTCTAATATCGGGGAATATATCACCGTTTATTTTAGTTTAAATAGTTTAACTAACGCTTATAATAATAACCCGAACTCTATTCGATAGTATAGGTAGTATATTAAGGTAGTTATATATTCTTAAAGAAGAGATCCCTAAGAATTTAATACTATTATAATAATTTATAAGATTTAATACTAGGTTATAAAATAAGATTATTAAATAAATATTAAAGACCTTAAAAGTAATTAAGATCCTCTCCGATAAGAATATTAAAGAAACTATAAAAAATAATAAGGAGACTATTATCGTACTCTTAAAAAAGGAGTTCCTAGGCGAAATTCATAACTTTAAAACTAAAGAAGACTCTTTAAATAAGATTAAATACTTAAAATAAAATATAAATAAAGAGTTTAAAGTATACTATACGAGAACTATCCGATTATTAAAGATAATTAACGTAAAAGATAAAGACGATAATAAATTAAAGGAAATAATACTACTAGAGTTAATAATACTATATAATATAGTTAATAAATAAATTATAGGCCTTAAGGATAATAAGTTATATATTCGTATAATAAAATATAAAATAGAGCTAAAGAGATTATTATATAATATATTTAAGAAAGTATAAGGCTTAATAGAAATCCTACTAGTAATAAACGAGATAATAATATCTATATAAGAAAAAGCTGAAATTAATAGTTATAAAGACTTCTAAGAGTAAGTAATAAGAGTAAATAAGGATATATTATAAACTCTCTTAATAATACTAGTAAAATTAATATATCGTAATTATAATAGGAATATTTAAAAGATAATAATTACTCGTTTAAAGTTAGTAAATACTAGATTAAATAGGCCGATAGTAGTAAATAGAGCCTACGCTCACCTAAAAGAGCGTAGAGTATATTCGCTAGCTTCGTACGAAGTACTACGTATAATCTAGGAATCTCAAACTCTAGTCATTATACCCTTAAAGGTATATAAGGAAAAATTAGGCTATAGTCTATAAAATTCTCGCGGAGAAAATCTATTAACTAGAAGTAATTATAATTATAACTAGAAGTATTTAATTACCCCTAGCGAAGATAATTACTTATTTTAATATCCGGTAAGTTCGTACGACCGTACGATATCTTCTAATCCATATATAAGTAAATTAAAGAAATAAAAATAATAGAAACACCGTAGCCTACTACTTTATATACTATATAGAATTATTAATTATAAGGTTATAGAATATATAAATACTTATCTATTAAAAGAAGAGTAGTACTTTATTAAATAAATTCTATAAAACGTATAATAAGAAGCGGTAGATTATAAAGTATAAAAAGAAAGACGGGAGAATAAGAATAATCTTTATACTCTCTTTAGAATACTAGTATAAAGGAATCCGGAATTAAATAAAGAGTTTAATAAAAAAGTAACTAAGGAAGTTAAACGAGATAATCCGATTATTTTAATACACTATATTATAATTCTCCTTTAAGTCGAGGGACGGTAATATAATAAAGTAGTAGATATTATAAATTCGTACGAAATAGAAATTCCCTAATATAATAAGGTCTACCGAGAATATAATACGATAATATTATATAATACTATTAAATTAGCTATAGTAATACTAAAAATAACTACTCTATAAATAGTAGTAGTATATAATACTAAATCGTTAAAAAAGAGACGAACGATAGAAGAATTTATAGAAGAGACTCTGTAACTATAAATATAAGAAGCGCCTACTAAAGGAAGAAAAAAGAGGACGTTAATCAAGAAAATAGGTATAAAAAAAGAATTATTAATTATAAAAGGTCTTCTAGGTAAGTCCTAGCTAGATATTAATAAATTATTATTAAATATAATAGTCTCGCTTTTATTCCTATATATAATATAAGTTTCCCCCTATTTTAAAAGGAAGTTATAAAAATTAAAGTAGGTACTAAAGAAGCCTCGAAAGAAAGCTATAATAATAGAAGTTACGGAAGATAACCCTACTACTATTACTTTAATATAATTAATTAATATAATAAATACTACTATAATTAGGAAAGTAGGAAAGCTTAAAATAATTATCCCGTATAAAGAGATAAAGGAGATTCTTATACTAAAGTCTATAGTATAGGTAGTTCCCTATATTATATAGAAAGAAGGAGGACTAAAAATACTAATCGAGCTATATAAAATTAAATTAAATTAAGATTTAGATATAATAGTTGTTACGTCTTTACTAGTTGATAATATAAAACTACTAAAGTTCTTAATAAAGCTCCTAGGGAATAAATAGTACGTCTTAATAATAGTCGCTAGCGGGTAAGAAAATATTATTAAAAGCTGGACCCGTTTCTAGATTAATATAGTAGGTATTAAGAGAGAGTAATAGGCTTTCGTATCTCTACGGAATAATCCTAGGTTTATTATCCTACTTAGTCTTCTATAACTTTGTATAATTAACGTAAAGATAAATATTATAAAGGGCCTTATTATTATTAGAGACGTCGAGAAAGGAGAGCCGATAAAACTTATTAAGCCTTATAAGATTAAAAGAACCGAATACTTAGAAGTAAAAATTATCCTAGAAATCCTAAAACCGGAAGTAAATAATAATAATAAAAACGATAAAGAGAGCGAGGAAGATAACCTCTTAAAGGAATTATTAATAGATAAAGAGAGCGAGGAGGAGTTAAATTCTAGCGACTTATTAAACTAAAGCGTCCCGGGGATAATATTAAAAATCTAAGAGAGAAAACAAAAAAGGACGACGATATATTAAAAACAAAATATTAGAATAGAACTATTTCTATTCGTACGAACTATAAGTTTACTATCTATAATATTTATACTCATAAGTATACTATATATAATAATATATTAATTTATAGATATTACTTTAAGAGTATATATATATATATCCTCTACTTTAAGGAGGAAGAGAAGAGATAAAAGGCCCTTCTTATAATATATAATAATATAATTTCGTACGAAACGACGATATCGAATCCAGGGGTCTTATTCCCTACTAAAAAACGAGTATAACGTCGCTAGATTAACTATATAAAGAATTTCGAAGCCCTTATAAAATAGGTAAAAGATAAATAAATTACTTTAAAAGAAACTATTCCCGATAACGAAGCCCGATTATAATTACTATAGTTAATCTAGACTTATAGAGACGTAGGAGTAAAGGAAGTAAAAGAAATCCCCCCGATAAATTTAATTATCCACTATATTATATTAAAGGATAATTTAAAATCATATAAAGCGGTATAAAAATAGTTTATAAATAATAAAGAATAATAGCTCCGTAAAATTATAAAGAGAGGTATAGAAGTAAGTTATTATAAATACTATACTACCGTAAATAGACGGGTCTCTTAATAAAATACTAGGTTAATACTAGTTAAAAAGAAAGGAAAAGACGAGCTAAGACTTATATTTAACTACTACTTCGTATACGAAGATCCCTCCGGGTTATATATAAAGTTAATAACGAAGATATATAACTTACTTAAGGTCCTATTATACAAAATATTTTTCCAAATAAATATTAAATATAATTATTAAGTTATTCTAGTATACCTAGATAATAAATACTACTTAACGTTTAATATTCCTAGTCTCGGACAACTCTAGTTAACTCGAATACCTCAAGGAATAAAGACTTCGTTATTTACTTTCACCGAATTAATAAATATTACTCTAGGTTTAATACTAGAACTAAATCTAGAACCTTCTCTACTCAGTAATAATAACTAGTATAAACGTCCTAGCCTAGTTTTTTATATTAATAATATCTTTAAGGCCTATAATTCTTAGGAGAAATAATATAAATTTCTTTATGAATATTTTTTTCCACGAATACTATAGTTAAACCTTAAGTTATCGCTCTTAAAGTTACTTATTAATATAATAAAAGTAAAAGTACTCGGCGAGATACACGAGATTAAGGGGCGCGTACGAATTAAACTAGCTATAATTAAGAAGATTAAGAATTAACCGACGCCGTAGGACTAAAGCGTTATTCGTAGATTTTTAAAGACTTATTAATCCATAAGAAAATAGATAAAGGGGTACACTAAAATAAATCGCCCTCTTACTAGGCTTTACGGAAATATAGAATAAATATAAGGAGAATTAAAAGAACTATCCTTTATACTTATATAAAGGATTTATTCATCGAGTAGAGTATTATTCTTATAGGACCCGAAGAACCCAGTTACTATATTCTATAATACGTTAAGATATAAAGGAGGGTACTTTATTAACTAGTTATAAAAAGGGGAGATAAGGTTAATAATATACGACTTATTTATATTCAATAAGGCTAAAAGAAATTATAATACCTATAGACGAGAACTAAGAGTAATCGTCTATTTTATATAGAAATATTTCTATATACTTAAGGGTAAAGAAGCCTCGATTATCTATATTAACTATAAACCACTAGTTAAATTCATAAATATTAAATTTCATAAAGATATTTTTACTCGATAAGCGATAAAACTCCGATAATTAAATATCAAAATAATATATATAGTAGGAAAGGCGAATATAGTTATTAATAATCTCTTACGAGTAATATTCAATAATCTTAATTATAAACTAGATAAACTTATTATAAATCTTATAAAGGAGGTTAAAAATCATAATAATCTAAAATAATATTAGAAATCTAGGAAGGGAGGATATATAAATATACTCAAATAATTTAACGAAGAAGATCGTACGAATAAGATAAAAGAATAAAGAGAAGGACTAAGCCTTATTACTATTAAATAGACTTTATTCACGAACGAAAATATGACCTTTAAACTAATAATAATAATATATATAATAATAGTTAATAGAGAGATACCTAAAGATATACTACTAGACTTAATACTCCTATATAACCTACTACCTCCTAAGGTATATAAAATCGACTACGAAAATAATAATTAATATAGGGATATATATCGCTTTTATACTCGATAAGAAAAACTACGAGATTTTAATAACTATTAAATACGAGTCTTTAATTATAAGATTACCTCCTTTATTTTCGATAGTCGTACGAATAAATTAATACACCGATTTAGAAATAAATAGACTACGTATTTTATAAAGAGTAAAATAACTACGCTACTAAAAGACGTTTATAATAATAGTAGATATTTCTCTATTAAAATCATTTTTAATAAAATTAGATATATAGTATACTAGCCAAAAATAGCTACGGACGTTACGTAGTATATTAAAGAGTACCTCCCCTATATTAAATAAATAAATATAGCGAGATTAATACCCTTATCGCCTATTTAAACGTCGTTACTATTCTAGTTACTAGGGGTTAACTTTATTAAACCGTTCTTAAATAAGGATAAATAATTATATATACTTAATATTATTAACTATTTTATAAAAAACTTATTTCTAAAGTTAATAAACGGCTACGGTTTAAAAGATATTAAAATAGGTATAATAAACTACTTTATTAAAAATCCGGCCCCGAATATAATATACTTCGATATAGGTTTATACTTTATAAATAATAAACTTTAATCGTATCTCCGAGAGAGAGGTATTATAATATTAAAGGCTCCGAGTAGAGTAAAATATACTATAGGAATAGTTAAGAAAACGAATAATATTTTAACTAAATATTTTAAAAAGAGAAGAGAAGACTATCTAGATAAATTATTTAAACTCTTTATCTAAAACTTAATAATAAATATTAATATATATTTAATTAATTACCTAGGATATTTACTAACAAAGATTCTTTATAAAATTAAACCTATAAATATATTTAAAAGAGGTATTATATTTAGTTTATTCCTAACGGAAATTAGTTTACTAGATTTAAAAGAAATACTTCTAATAATTTAGAAATTTATAACGAAGAGAGTAAAGGTTAAAGAAGTTATCTTATATTATTTAATTAATAATAAGGACTTTTAGAAGAGAAAATACGATATAGATATAAAATTAATTTAACCCCTAACCCTAGGATAGTTTATAATATTAAAAGATACGCGAACGAGTAGGTTAAAAAACGAGCCTAGATAAAGAGGACCCTTTATTATTATAGGATATATTAATAAATAAGGCTCTACCTATAAACTTATAAAAAGTAATAAAAAAACGACGCGGTATTCGTATCACGGGGATTACTTAAGGTTATTTAAATCTAGGTAAAGATACCTTAGACTAAAGAATAAAAAAGAATTAAAGTTTCCGAGAATAATTCGCCTAATAAAAGAAAATAAGTTAAAGGCTAAACAACTAGTATAATTACTTAATCTACTTATTATAAAGTAGATAGGGTAACTATAATAAATAAAGATACTTAAAATAAATATACGAACTAATCTAGTACATTAGATTTTTCTTAAATCAAAGGTATTTTATATTAATATTAATTTTATATATATATACACAGGCAAATTTTAGAGAAAGTCTTAAAGAAGATTTAATAATATAGATACTATTCATTTAATATAACGGTAGTAATAGTAGATTAATAAAATAAAGACATTATTTAATTCGAAATACGAATCGACGTAACACATTAAGTCTTTCTTATATTAATTATATACTACGTCGGTACTAATTTTATTATAGAAGTTAGATAAAGATATTTTCAAGAAAGAAAAAATAAAAGAAGATTTTTATATTTTAAAGAGAAAATCCTAAAGGAGTATTAATAATATAAATATTAAGGGAATAATAATATATCGATAATATATAAAGATTAATCGATCTAGTGTACGAATTAATATTTAATTCGTTAAATACTTATATATATAAAGAAAAGTACCTACTGTACCTTAATAAATAAGATTTTAACCTTATCTCTACTATTAATTACGAAGTTTAGTTTCTTAAACCGCTTCTCGCTCTCTACGTAGACGTTAAACCAAAGTATAATCCTTATATAAGAGGTATATATACTATTATAATTAACTAGTACGAATCTCTTCTTAAGAAAATAGAGTAAATATAGGCCGAGGAGGAACTATAAAAGTAGGAATAAGAACTATAAAAGTAGGAACTATAAAAGCCGGGAATAAAAAAAAGTTCTTAATACGAAAGCGTTCTAATATTATAGGATTATTAGGAATCGAAAAAAACTACGTACTAGGAATAAAAAGAAACTGTATACGCGGAGTAGAGATTAAAGTAATAGGCTCGATAGCCGGAGTAATAAACTCGATAATAGGCTCGATAGGATTAAAAATAGGAAGTAACCGACGAGTAAAAGTAAAAATAAAAGAGATATACTTAATAACCGGAGTAATAATAAAAATAAAAAACTCAGGCTCTTTAAAGATAAGATTATTATAATTTTAAATCCTAAGGCTAGTATCTTTAAAAGAAATATTATTATTATTACTAAAATTATAACTAGATATAATATAGGCTCCCTCTTCTAGAGGAGTCTCTAAACGAAAACGACGAGGATAAAATTAAATTAATAAACGAATAAGAGGATAAACTTTAAAGATAACTTTATTAAAAGGAGTAATACTAGACTCCCTACGATTTACGCGTATCTCTTCTCTTCGACTAGCTAGAGACGGAGGAGGAAAAATAAAAATAAAAAAAATTAATACTATTAAACCTAACGAATAATTAATAAGACTTAGGAATAAAAATCGGAAAACCTATATAAATTATAAAGATTAGGACGGTAGTACTATAGGTAATTACTATACACTTCCCTTTAACCTTTACTTCGAATATAATAAATTAAAAAAATAACCTTCTTATCCCCGGATCCTAAAATAAATATAAAACCCCGGCGGTAGTAGTTATAAAATAAAACCTAATTACGGTCATAAAACTTAAGAAGAGTTAATATATATCGGGGAATTATAAAAATTAAGAAAGTTACTTAAAAGACGAAGGTAGCCTACTTTTAAAAATATAAAGTAGTAAAATCTCCTAAAATAATCCTATAATCTAAAGCGAGATCGATTATTTTACTTATATTATAAAGAGTTTAAAGATACTTAATTAAAGAGTAAACGAAGAACTACGAGTAAATTAATTAAGAAATAAATAAAGTACCTAGGAAGACTAAGAAGAAAAATACTAAGAGTATAAATATAAATACTAAAAATATCTCTAAAAGATAAAGGATTAAAGACTTATATCTTCGAGATTAATACGGATTCGGTTAATAGTTAAGTACACTATATAAACGTTAACTTTATACGAACTACGAGCGAGAAAGTTAAAGACTTATACTAGTTCCGAAAGATATAATAATTAATAATACTAGAAAAAAAAAGAGAAGAGAGAAATATAAGGAGAATAAAAGAAGATATATATAATAGGAATCACTTATAAACGAGAACCACGAATAATATTAGCTTTATTTATTTATTCCCTCCTCTAGGAATTACCTAATAATACTTTAAACTTAATACTCTACGTAATAAAAATAGTATAACTCGAGAATCGAAAAAGTATTCGGGCTACTCATTTATTTTCTCCGCCGTATTTTAATAAATAATAAAGTAAACTAGCCGGAGATTATTTAAATTATTCTCTCACTTTACTTTACTTCCCGGTTTTCCGATATCGGTAAAATAATATAAAATTAGGGCACCGACGATAACTACTATAAATCTATAAAAGTATACGAATCTACTTATTACTTCCAGATAAGTTATAATAATTAGAAGATATTATTAAACTATATTTATCTTTAAACTCACGGAGAAGTACGTTAAAGAAACGTATTTATTCTAAAAGGGGTAAATATAACTAGATCTTTAATAAAATAAAATAAACTTAGGGCCCTATTAGTAACTACTACGATTTACTAAAAATATACGAAGCTAATTATCACGCTATAAATATACTATAATAATTAGAAGATATTATTAATTCATACTTAGTTTTTAGATCCACGGAGAGGTAATCTAGTAATTAATACTAAATAGTAGGAATTATAATAATAATTAACTTAGTATAGTAGTATATAATTTATATTTAATAAAGTAGGTACTCTTAAATTAATAATTATAACTATAAATTCCTTAAGAAAAATAACGACTACTATAGAAACTCTTAAGATATCCACTATTACTTCTATAACGAGAGGACTATTTAGTACACTAAATATAAAGTATATAACTTATATTTAACGGAGTAGGTACTCCTAGTATAAATAGTAATAAAATCCCTTAAGGTATATCCCTTCTCTTAAATATATAGATATATAATTTAAACGGAACGTAGGCTTTATTTTTATATCTCCGAGATAAACTTATTAAATAACTAGTTAAAAGTTTATCTAGGAAGACCCTTTAGGATTAAAAATACCTTAAAATAATATTACGGTCCCTAAAGGTATACGAAATCACCCATTAACGATAGTATATATAGACTACTTCACGGGGGCGTTACGCACGTATTTTCTAGAGTTATCAAAAGGGGAAATATCCTATTAATAAAGAATCCTTATATAATTAATACCTAGGCGGTATACTTTTCTCCGCCATTTATTTATTATTATTCTAGTATCCTAGATATCATATATAGCTGGCCTATAGATAGCTACCAGTAATCAATCAACTTGTTCTATATATATTAAATAATGCTATAGTGCCATATTAACGAGATCCTTCCTTTTCTATCACCTTAGCGATCTTCTTGTCGGGTGAAGTTGCCTTTGCAAGATTCGAATTTAGACTCATCGGCTTAGCTAAGCCATGCCCAGTCGGCTTAATGTTGAACAATTGTCCCGCCAGATCAAACAGTACTTACAGTAAGATTTTCGCTTGCAACGTTCCACCGCGTTGCAGCTTTGTCCGCGTGTCCCAGGGCGCATGAGATTAACCTAACGTACGAATCCAAGCTGCCAAGCTATGGGATCCGAGAGTCGGACCTCGAGTCGGTTGTTTCTGTATGGCGGAGGAGGATTGCGCAGTCGCCGTCCGGAAGGATTACTCTATGGCCATGAATTTCTATACAAATAGTGAGGTTCCCCATCAGGGAGTTGAATATCATCCAGCATCAACACTGTCCAGCAATCAGAGAGCCAAAGCCTCATCTCATCTCTTCTCAAAAGAATATCTCAACGTCCTCGAAGGTTCTAATTCTTTGCTTGCCCTAAACCATCATCCCTCTCCTTCCTCCAGTCAAACCCTCTTCACACAAATCCGTCTTGGTCCATTGCCTCTCCCACAATGGCCGCTGTCAACGCAACCCTCCCGATCATCAACTCAACCTCAGTACAAAACTGCACAGATATCAGCGATCTCTGCCCCGTTGATCAAACAACATATGGATATTACCCCAGCCTAGGCGCCAACGCCTTTTTCTGTGCCATCTTCGCCATATGTTGCATTGCCAATATCTTTCAAGGTGTTAAATACAAAACCTGGACGTATATGATAGCCTTAGGACTAGGATCGTTTGCTGAAGCTATCGGTATGTCTCCTCCCTACCTCTACTACGAGTAGGAACACTTCTATTCATACATATACTAATGAATACTCAGGCTACATTGGCAGAATAATTATGCACAGCAATCCCTGGTCCACAACCGGTTTCGAAATCCAAATCTGCTGCCTCATCATTGCCCCCGCCTTCATCGCCGCCGGCATCTACCTAACACTCAAACACATCGTCATTGAACTCGGCTCCTCCTTCTCCCGTCTGCGCCCCAAATTCTACACCTGGATCTTCATCTCCTGCGACATTCTCTCCCTCGTGCTCCAAGGCGCCGGCGGCGGCCTCGCCGCAAGCGCTGATCCAGGCAGCTCGCTTCAGAGCGTCGGCACGGACTTGATGATCACCGGTGTTGTATGGCAGGTGTGCACACTTCTTGGTTTCGGCGCCCTAGTGTCCGACTATGTATTCCGCTCCTTTCGTCACACACTCGAGCCCGCAGGGTACAAACTCCTCGGTACGCTTCGCTTCAAGCTTTTCGTCAGCAGTCTCGTCCTCGCCTTTTTCACCGTCTTCACGCGCTGCGTGTACCGAGTTGCGGAATTGGTGCCCGGATGGGCAAACCCGATTATGCAGAATGAGGCTGAGTTCATCGTTTTGGATAGTGTGATGGTTGCTATTGCGACTGTGTGCCTCACTGTCTTTCATCCGGGAACTTGCTTTGAGGAGATGCAAATGCATGCGAAGAATTTGCCTGCCGCCGATGAGTCGGAGAAGGTGGCTGATGTCGAGGCTTCGCCTGCAGTATCAGTAGCAGCGGGCCGCCCAGGATACTTTGGATCCGCACAGTAGAGGGCATGGGCCCGCTCTCTGGAAGATGTTGTGCTGCATTTCCATACGTCTTTTTTTTGCAGAAAGTGGAGCAAGGAGGCGCGAGAAGGGAGTTTAGATCGCATTGGATGATACGGCAACAACGAGTACGGGATTAGCATTGATACAATTAGAGCTCGAGAGGACGAATATTTATTGCAATACAGATGAATTGATACATATCATAGCTCTCACGAACAATTTTGAGACTTGTAGAGCACTAGAGTTGTTATGTAAGCGTACGAGTACAGAAGAGCGCTGGGTTAGCCAATAAAGCTCGTGTAGAATTTTATTAACATAACCTATATCTAAAGTTGAGGATTAAATTCACTTTTGATATATTTCGTAACACCGCACTCTGAAATATATAGCCATAGGCGGAGCCAATTCTCCGCAATTATACGGGCCTTTTCTTCAAGTAAGACGAAAAATTTCGTTCAAGGGACTGTTACATATCCTCTTAATCAACCTATCCTAATTCTCTTATAGCAGAGCTTTCAGCTTCCCAGTTTGGAAAACATTCCAAACAAACCAAACCTATAAGATATACCTTTTTCAGTTTACTGATTGCCTTTCCTCTACCAGATCTACAAAATCCAGAACTCGCACAAATTTACAAGTAACGTTCCGATGGCCAAGATTATTTGGCACCAATTGGAAAATGCACCCTCGAGTCTGGGACTAGGATATAATGGATTCTGTATCACGGCCGGCTTTCCTTTTATCGCCTCGTGAAGTCGTCAAGTATTTCAACATGAACGTTCGATTATGGGTATGAAAGGAAAGGCGGTCTTTCGTTCAGCAGACAATCGTTAGCGCCCAAGCGCAGTAAAGCTCCCAACGGCGCTGCTCGGGAACCACTGCTTCTTGTAGGCCTTTTAATTAAGTTGTCATGGGGGTATCCTCCTGGAATAGGTAGCGCAGACGCGGGCGCATCAAGTGCAATATGTAAGGTAGGCAGTAAGGTAGCTGTTCTCGTACGGGTGTGAAAGGCAAACGCCAAGGAGACAAAAGTGTGCCCCGACCGCACCCCCCACCGGGCCTGGGTGATACGTCGTGCGAGCCTGGCGTGCCTGGGTGATCCTAGGTGGTTGGGGGGGGGGGCCGCGGCGCGCCGGCGCGCGGGGGGGGGGGGGGGGGGGGGGGGGGGGGGGGGGGGGGGGGGGGGCGCG
>JAABUS010000582.1_pt1 | contig 91460 bp, 92 predicted proteins | sample 5560161 | NCBI WGS metagenome assembly JAABUS01 (sample SAMN10711885, study PRJNA513376) | rock metagenome | isolation source: Antarctica rocks | place: Antarctica: Victoria Land, Trio Nunatak nord | collected 2016-01-04
GGGGCGTCGGTATAGCGGGCATAGAGATCAGCAGCGGACCACGCATCAGGCAGGGACAGGGCGTTCATCGGACATCACCTCCGCCGCCATGATACCCCGACGTATCACCCAAAACCAGTATAAGTCCCGGTGGATTTGCTGATGCTGCCTTCAAGATGGCTACGCTATGTCGGGCCTTCGCGACAGAGCAGTTTTCTGTTCTCATCCCATACTATGCCAAGAGCGCGGCGACGTTACTTTCGCTCGGAGCCGATGAGCTAGTAATGGGGCCAGCATCCGAAATCGGACCGATCGATCCGCGAATCCAAGTGACGGATCAGTATGGCCGCCCTGTTGATGTTTCTGCCGTTTCAATTAGGGATGCTCTCGATATGCTCGAACTACGGGCAAAGGGTAATCCCGCGAACGCGCTGCTGTATACGCCGCTCCTGGAAAAGGTGGATCTTAATGTCGTTGGTGAGTATGAGCGTGCGCTAAAGAGCTCGGAGCAATATGCGGCCACCCTCTTGAAGCGATATATGTTGAAAGCGAACCCAGAGAAAGCCGCCGATGTGGCAAACAAACTTGCTCGCGAGTACTACTCCCATGGCTATGCGATTGACCGTCACGAGGCCAAAGACGTTCTCGGCCTTAATGTGACCGAAGCTTCGCCCGAGCTATGGAGCATCCTCTGGCAGCTCCACAATTACTACAACGCTCTTATTGAAGAGTCCACTGCAACAGGATTGGTTGGGGCGATCTTCGAGAGCGAAGATCACCTCTTCACGGAGGACTATCCACAGCAGAGGCGCGCAGGTGGCCAAGAAGTCTCGGCAAGTCTGTGTGATGCAAGTGAATGAAGCTAAAGGTAATAAGGACCGCATTGAGCCAATTTTGCAATTTTCAGTACTGTGCGACGGCGTGGCTCAAGACCCCAATGGCAAGATGGCATTCATAGGCGTCTTCGAATCGCTGGTCCGTCCGGCTACTGTTCCTCAGTTCTTTATAGTGAACAAATGGATAAACGGACAAGGGACCTTTAGGCAGAGTGTCGAAATCCTGACGCCCGATCTGCGCCTGAACGGTGGGCAGCCCTCCCTGGTTCAGGAATTTGCGTTACTATCCCAAGCAGCCGGTAATCTAGTAGTCGTTGGCTTTGTCAACTACGTATTTAACGATACTGGTGTTTATTGGGTGCAGATCAAGCTCGACGATGAAATGGTAATGGCCTACCCTCTTCCCGTCTTCCAACCATCCGCTTCTATACCTCGTTGAACCTTCTCGCGCGTATTTTGATTGTGGTCGCGCTTGACCTGCTCGGCGATGATTACACCAGGGTATAATCCCAGCGTAATGGGTTCTGTTCTTGTCTGTCGTGAATTCCACGACGAGGCTCTGTACGTGAATGTTGACATTACAGTACGTGACGGTGTCTAGGTCACCCGCGAGGGGCGGCCGCATGAGTCTGTGAACGCGGTTTACGAAACCCTGCCAAAGATTGCATCTTCAATGACGGCAGTAGCGCGCTCATCCATCTGCGGTGTGACGTGCATGTACACGTCGCCGGTGATCGCGATGCTACTGTGACCGAGCCGCACCGACACCGTTTTGATGTCCGCGCCGCCCGATAGGGAGAGCGTCGCGTACGTGTGCCGCAAGTCGTGGAACCGGATACGAGGAAGCGGGGCGTCATCGGGTCGTTCGGCAAGGCGCGACTTTTCCTCTTGTTCCATGATGAGCGCGAAGTTACGGATCAGATTTCGCGGGTGGATGATGCCGCCGGCAGTGTTGGTGAAGACGAGGTCGCGTGCATCGTCACTGATCGTAGCGGGCGATGAGCGAAACGAGCGGCGATCCTTATGTGCCTGTAGCGCGGCGATGCAGTGTGCGGGGAGACGGACGGTACGGCGGCTTGCGGCGCTCTTGGGCTGCTGGATGATTGCCTTGTCATTCAAGAGCGTGACGGCCTGCTGAATCGTCAGTGTACCGCGTGTGAGGTCGATGTCCTGCCACCGCACGCCGAGCAGTTCGCCGCGCCGCATCCCGGTCGCCAGTGCCATCTCCCAAAGTGGCGCGTAGACATCGCCGTTCGCCGCGTCGAGGAACCGCCGCACGTCCTCCCGATTCCACGTCCGCAGTTCCTTGCGCTGCTTGCGCGGCGACGTCACGAGGTCACATGGGTTGCGGGCGATGATGTTCCACTGCACGGCGAGAGACAGGGCTTGTTGCAACCGCAGATGCGCGAGTTGCACGGTGCGCGCGCCTTTGCCCTCTGCCAACATCTCACTGTACATCGCCTGAATCCGGGCCGGTGTCACTTTCTGCACGGCGACCGTGCCGAGCCGGGGAACGATATGGTTCTTCACAGTGGCGCGATAGTGGGCGATGGTCGTGGGCCGGACATTGTGCTGTGCGACCGTACTCAGCCACGCTTCCATGTGCTCGGCAATCGTCGCCTTGCTCGTGTCAACCGCCATGCCGGTGTCAATCTCATGCAGCCACTTCACGAGTTCCTTTTCCGCTTCCTTCTTGGTCGTGAAGGACTTGGATCGTTGCCGCCGCTTGCCCGTTACCGGATCGGGCGGATATTCGACGCGGACGAGATACGACGTGCCGCGCGGCCCGATGATCTTCTGAATCCGATCTGCCATTCTCTTTGCCCTCCCTATTGGACCGGACGCTCCGGCCCCACGTTTTCTATCCCATCTCCCATTCAGATTCAGACGCGAGTCCGCGCCGGAGTAACCACGCTTCTGCCTCACCGAGTGTCAGCGCATGATGCACGCGCATCATCAGGTCATGCTCTTCAGGTTCGGTGTATGAGATTTGAAGCATGAGGGTGCCGGGTTCTTTCCACGGCACTACCGCGATACGGGTTTCGCCTTGTTGGGCCGATACACTCGTGAACCGCTCCAGTGCGATGCTCAGTTCCATCAGTGCCCCCGATGTGATGGGCCGGTTGCCCGGCCCTGCTGCTACTCCGTCAGTCGGTCGTGATGCGCTTGTGAACGCGCGCCAGGTGTTCCCTCATCGTCTGCGGCATGTCGCCATGCACGCGGGCGATCATCGTTGCCGCCGTGAATGCGCTCGCCGCCGCGAGCAGTGCCGCCTCATCGGGGTCGAACTCGAGCGTCACATGGCCGTCTTTGATCTCCCTGAATTGCATCGTCACGTCCTCCATAGACTACCGGGGCCGGAACATCCGGCCCCCTTGACCCCTCCGTTATGCGCGATAGCCGCTGCCCCACGCCGATGGGCTGTCCTCGAAGTCCTGATGCGGCTCCTGCGGCTCCATGTCATCCGGCGTCGTGAGCGCGTGGATGGTCAGCATCCGGTCGATGCGGAACGAGCGCACCTCGCGGCGCATCGTGCAATATGCTTTGCATGTCACGTTATTATCTTTCGTCAGGGTGATGCTGTTCGGCCAGAGCACCCGCGCATCCTGCTTGCCGTCCGCACCGATGTACAAGACGACGACCGCTGACGAGTCGCGCATCGCGTCCTTGACGAGGGCGAGCGTGTCGTACGCGACCTTGTACCCGTTGTAGCGGCTGTAGACGTGGCAGGCGACCTCCATCAGGTTGAAGTCGGTCTGCGGGTCGATGGTGGCGGGCAGGATCATGCCGGACTTCGCGGCGACGGTGCGGACGGTGGTAGACTGTGCTTGCATGAGGAACCAATCCTTCCGATTGCCAACCCCGGACCGTTACAGCGGTGCCGGGATTCTCTGTGTCAGTGGCGTTTCCATCTGACATTGACAGTGTACATCAGATGAGTTATATTGTCAAGAGATTCGCGAATATCTGATGTACACTGTCATTATGAAGATCGGAGATGTCGAAGTGCTCACACTGACGGAAGCGGCGGAACGGCTGGGCATCAAGCGGAACACGCTTGTACAGCAGGTAAGAAAGGGCGCGCTTGACGCGACACTCTCCGGGCACGTCTACCTTGTGACGGCGGATGAAGTCGAGCGATACAAACAGGAGCATCGCGGCCACAAGGGGAGTTTCCAGAACCCGGATCACCCGCTGCACGGCACGCAGGGGCCGGGGCACCGGCGCAAGAAGGATGATGTACCGTCAGAGTGACGACGCGCACCCCGGCCTGTCCGCTCATGGTCGCCTCAATCATGGTAAATCCGTACCTCCCCCCAGCCCGCCATTCACCACTTCTCCCCGTGCCAGCATGCCATCGCCACCGCGAGCACCAGATCGTCATGCACGCTCTCCCGCCACGCCTCATAGCTGTCGTGCCCCGTCGCCAGATTGACCTTCACCTTGAAGTTCACCAGTTCGTTGACGAGCGCTTCGCCTTCCGCCAGCCCCGCCGCGATCTTCAGCCGCCCCGTCTGGAAGACCGCCACGAGGTTGCCGACGAGTTCCCGCTTCGGTACCTTCGTGTGGTACGGGCCATCCCGGATGATCTCGTCGCCGCCCGTGATCGTGATCGCGTGGGGGCGCAGTCCTGAGGCGTCGAAGAGGTCCGTGACCGCCACTCCCACGCCCGTGCGATCAACCACGAGGGGCGTCTGGCTGTCGAGGGGCGGCATGGCGAGCAATGTCCGCACCCGCGCCACGATCACCGGGTACCTCGTGCCGAGCGGCGGGCGTTCCAAGTGCCGGACGTGGTACTCCACCGGGCGCGTGTCCACCCCCGGCACCATCCGCTGCGGCGGGGGCATCGCCTGTCGTTGCGGGAAGAGGTCGCGTAGCGCGGGGTCCATGCCCGTCATTCCACGCTGCATCCCGCCGCCCGCGACCGCGCCACCACCCGCACCGCCCGAGGTGTAGGTCCAGCCGCCATCGGCGCTGGGGCGGACGGCGGGCACCGGCTCGGGCGGTGCGCCCATCCGCATCCGCTCGACGATGGCGATGGCGGTGTAATCTTGTGCCTGCCCGAGGTCGCACCCGATGATGTACTGCTTCGCTTCCATCGTCATTCCTTTCTATGCCCCGAACAGCGGGGCCACATCGGTCGTGATCGCCGCCCGCACCTCGTCGGCCCCGAAGAGGCTGTCGGTCGTGTCGCTGAACGCGCATTCGTACTCTTGCCGGTACCACCACGGACCGAGCGACCGGCGCTCCTCGGCGAGGAAGGTGGCCGGGATGCGCGGGCACCGGCTCGCGGGCACCTCCACCTGCTGCCAGTCTGCGCCGCCTTCCGTCCACTCCTTGTGCCACCAGCCGCGCTTGCCGAAGGGCGTGCTCATCGCCACGAGCCGCCCCGCGCCCACGGCGAGCATCGGACGCACGGCGTAATAGAGGCCGTCCTCCACCCGGCTCGCCTCATCAATGACGAGCAGTTTCACCGCGCTGAAGCCGCGCACGCTGCCGTCGGTGCCCGGTAGCGACACGATCCGGCTGCCGTTGTCGAGTTCGAGGCGCATCGCCGATTCCGCGCTCGCGGATACCGGACGCCCGGCGGCGCGGTAGGTATCGAGGCACTTGCGAAACAACTCCTGCGACTGCCTGAGCGACGGCGAGAGCAGGAGGACGAGCGCGCCGGCGTCGTACAGCGCGGTGTGAACGGCGAGCACGCCCGTCGTGGTGCTCTTGCCGCTCTGCCTGCTGCAATTGAGCAGAAGACGGGACGCGCCACTCCTCAGCACGTCGGCTTGCCAATCGTCGGGCACGATGCCTGCGGCTTCGGCAAAGCGCACGGGGTCGAGGCTCATCGCCAGATCGTGCGCGATGTTCATTGGCCGCCCTCAACGTCCGCGAGCCGGGCGGCAATCGCGAGCCGGGCATCGGGGTAAGGCGCGAGCGCACCGATGATGACGGCTCTGAGTCGTGTCCATTCAGGGGACAGGACGATGTTCACGACGGGGGTGCGGTGCAGTTCGCCCTCCATCTCCGCGAGCAGCTCCACGCACGCCCGCGCCTCGCGGACGCCCATCAGCGCAGTTTTCAGGTCGCCCGCTCGCTCCGCCTGCATCAGGAGCGAAATGGCCTTGCCGCGCAACTGGCGCACCTGCCCTAAGAGGTCGTCGGCGTGCGCGACTTCGCCCGCCTCGTGCGCCTTCGCGAGTATCGCCGGGAGGTGTTCATCTTTGTGCCGTTGCACCGCCATGCGGCCAAGCGTGACATAGCGTGACGCCACGGATCGGACTGGTTCACCGGCGATGAGCGCCGTGTCGATCGCTTCGCGGTGCGGCGATGCACAGACGGTGCAGGTGCGCGGCATTATTCGCCCTCGCTTTCCGCGACCGGCCCGAACCATGCCGTGAAGTCCGCGAGTCGCATGCACACGATGTCCTCAGCGTGCCGCGCCCCGTGCCGGTGGATAATCGCCACCGGCAACTGATCGCCCCGCACGGCGGCGCGGGCTTGCGTGAGTGCGGTTGTGAGCCATGCCGGGACGCTCTGTCGGTGTTTGCACTCGACACTCAGCCAGTCATGCTGCACGTCCGGTGTGTCGCCTCTGGCGCGTCCACTGACCGGCACGCGCTTGCCGCCGATGATGCCCGCGATGTCCCGTTCGGTGCGCTTCCATGTTGCCCGGCTCATGCGGCACCGTTCCCTTCCGGCTTGTAATAGGTCGCGCCCGGTTCCCAGCCGATGGCCGCGATGGAGGCGAAGGTCTCCCGTTCCATCGCCTCGATTGCTTGCGCCCGGTGCCATGCATCCCGGTCAATCATCGTGATGATCTGCTCCTCCACCAGTCGCGTGAGTGCGTCCGGCGGCAGGGCGTCCAGTTCCACGCACGCATCGCCGTACCGCGCCGCGAATGCCGCGTGTCGCGAGTCCGTCCACTTGCCGGGGCGTGTCGGTAAGCCGTAGGCAGCGATCTGATCGGGATTGAGCGCGACCCGATGCACCGTCGCGTCCGCGCCGTGCTGCCGCAATCCCGCTTCCAGCGTGCCGCTGATCGCCCGGCCGCTCGCGTCGTGATCGCCGAAGTAGAAGATGGACGCGGGCTTGCCGACGGCGACGAGCGAGACGGCGGACTCGTATAACAGTGTCACGGAGGGGAAGCCGCGCGTGGCGACATACGTGACGCCGTAGTCCTCGCACACGGGCTGGATGACGCCCGAGAGTGCATCTTTCTCGCACCAGACTTCCACATGCACCGGCTGGTCAAGCCAGTGGTTGCGCCGGTACATCGCGTGCGCGTTGTCGAGCGCCGCGCGCAGGCCACCGTGCTGATAGACGCCGCGCCGGGTGCGATGGCCGTCCGCAATCTTGCCGTAGAGCAGATCACCGGAGAGCCGCAGTTGCACCGCCGCGTCGCAGACCCGCTTGTAGGATTGTTCCGTCTTTTCGATCACGCGGCGGGCGACGAGTTGGTAGTAGAGTTGCCGGATGCTCATGCGCTCGTATTCATCGGCGACGTGCAGGATGGCATCGTGTAGATGGCGCGAGCGCGCTTGCGGCTTGCGGGCGATCTTCGGACTAGTCCGTGTTTCCGTGTTCATGCGGCCCCGCCTTCGATGAGTGGCCTGAGGATGCCCACGAGCCGCACAACTGCATCGCGCGCCGTGAGGCTGCCCGGCAGATAACCCATGTAGGTCGTGCAGAGTCCGGCAAGTCGGGTGGGTTCGCGGTACGCGCTGAGGTCATCGGGCAGCGGCACGATGGCGGGGAGGGCATACAGCGCGTCGCGCATGAGCCAGTCGCGCATCACGAGCACCGCGCGGTCGGGGTCGGTATCAGCGCCTAAGATGCCCGTTTCGTCGCTAAGATGCCTAAGGTGCCCGTTCATTTTCGTGGGCATGTTAGGCATCTTAGGGGCATCGGCGGGCATCTTAGGCGGTTCAGTGCCCTGCGGTTCAAGACCGGGCAGTTCCCACATCCAATGCCCTTCGTCCGCTAATCCACCTTCGCGCCGGGCGCGCACGCCCAACTTCTCGCGCGCCGTCCGCAACGTCTTCGCGCTGATCCCCGCCTTCGCCGCAACGTCGGTGATCTCCTTCGCCGGGCGCGGCCCCATCGCCAGCGATTGCCGGAGAATGTCCGCCGCTTCGTCGCGCGCGCCCCGCTCCCCATCTTCCTCCGGCATCGCGAGCAGTTGCTTCGCGGTGTGGGCGGTGGCACCCTCCCACGCGACGTATGCCGTGCCGTTCGGGGCGGGCTGGAGCGTGTAGGCGAGGGCGGCGGGCATCGCGGCGAGGTTGCTCTTCGTGACCGCAATGATCCGGCGCGTCCCTGTTTCGTCTTCGGGATCGGCGGCGACGAGCAGGCCGCACCGCGCCGCGCCGATGATGCCGATACTGCCGCCGCCCCGATAGACCGCCTTGTCGCCTCCGCCCTTCGACAGATGCCGAATGACGACGATGGCACACCCCAACCGCTCCGCAAGGCGGGCGAGCGGCGCGAGGACGCGGCGCATGTCCTGATCGCGATAGGAGTTCGTCTCGCTGCTGAGGAAGGCCACCAATGGATCAATGATGACCAACTTCGCGTCTACCGCCCGCACCGCCGCCTCGATGGCGTCGAGGTCAGTGAGCGAGAGGGAACGTTCCTCGTCGCCATTGACGAGGCATTCGAGGGCGACGACGCGGGACACATCCGCCCCGGCAGCGTCGAGCCGGGGGCGGATCGTATCGGCCAATCCGTCCTCAGCCGTGAGGATCACGACACCGGCCGGGTCGTCGAGGTCGCTCATCGTGCCATCCGGCATCGGTGTGTGGGTCGTCAACCGCGCCCCAATATCGAGCAGGAGGGTTGTCTTCCCCAAGCCCGGATCGCCGTCCACGACAGTCAGTTTGCCGAGCGGGATGCGACCGAGCCAGAGATGCCGCACGCGCTCCGGTTGCACGTCCGAGAGATAGGTGATCTTCGGCGTCCACTCGTCGCGCGTCGCGGCGTCTTGTTCATAGGCGGGCGTCGCGTCGATGCGGGCCGTGAGACGGTCCACCGTGCCGCCCTCGTGCAGCCAATCCTCAAAGTCCCGCCCGCTCTCGTCCTCGTAGAGATTGACGATGCGCACCGTCTTCGCGACGCCCCGCAGGGCCATCGCGATTTCCCGCATCGCGGATCGCCCCGTGCCGTCCGCATCGGGCAGGAGCGCGACATCGCGCCCGCGCACGGCCTCGACAATCTGCGCACCGGACTGCTTCAACTGCCCGCAGCCGCCGCGCCAGGTGATCGCCGCTTCGCCCGCGTCGTGGAGGATGTCGGCACACCCCTCGCCCTCCACGACGTACACGCGCACATCCGGCATAGCGTCGAGGTCGGCGCGGTGGTAGATGCGCTCGGTCGGCGCGATACCTTTCCCATCGCGCCACGGTGCGTCCGCATGGTCGCGCACGCGCGGGTAGCACTCCTTCTTGCCACCCGCGACCCGGCGTACCGCCTCAACTCCCTCCGTGTCCGAGTAGGCATACAGCCGTCTGCCCGCCGGTCGGGGATGCGTCTTGGTATCCGGCTTCTCCGTGGCCTGCTGCGGTGCGCTGTGCGCCTCTGCACGGGCCATCGTGATGGGGATCGGCTAGCAGAGGCGGGCGCGCCGTCCACGGACGATATAAGCCATCGTCTTGGCGACGATAGACGTGCGCGGGCGGCGAGCACCTCTCGTCCAGCATCGCGCCGTCGCCGCCATCGGCGCGGGTGCAGCGTGCGAACGCGCCATCGTCGGTTAGCCCGCCGTGGCAATGACCGGACGGATCGGTGCCGTGGTGCCCGCAGATCGGGCAAGGGTCTTCGCGGGTGTACCGCTGGAAAGAGCCGCTCATCGGGTGCCGCCCTCTGCCCGCCAGAGGCGAAGGGCAAGGGTCGCGATCGGCGCGCGGAGGGTATCGAGTTCATCCGCGATGCCGTGCAGTCCGGCTGCCCGCGCGTCGTCAATCGCGGCCTGGGCGACATCCACGAGCACGCTGAGGCGGCTGCCGACATTCGGCGCATTCGGCCGCGTCGCGATGTGGGTAGCGATATTTGTCCTGGTCATTGGCGTCACTTTCAGAATAGACGCCGGGCGCGGTGCTGTGCTATAGTGTGAAACGTCAATGAACTGTTTCACGGATTGCTGCCACGCCACCCGGTCGCCGCTGGGTGGCTTAGGCCGCGCGGGTGTCATCGGTGCCATTCAGCAGCCGGTCAATCTCGCTCTTGGGAATGACGGTGCGTGTGCCGATCTTGACGGGGCGGATGCGACCCTCGCGGATCATCTTGTGCATCGTTGTCCGTCCCACGCCGACGATGCGAGCCGACTCGCTGACGTTGTACCCTTGCCGCTCTACGGTGTCCCGCACCCGTTCGGTGACCATGTACGTACCTCCATGCCTACGGACAATGGCAGACGTACTGCCATAGACATGAGGATACATAGCCGAGGGCTTTGCAAATCAGATCGCTAAATGTTCTGCTTAGATGTCCGACTGCGGTTTTGGCATGTTCTTGATACCGATCGCGTCCGCTAATCGGTCGGTGGCTTTGCGAACGGCAGACTCCGAGAGCCAATCTCTGTCATCTCCGTCCAGGTCGCCGGCTTCGATTGCAATACGGTCGCACGACTTCTCATGCGCGATTCGCTCAAAGAGCCAGTCAAGGTGCTTCTCGGTATCGGTCGGTTGCGCGGCTCCGAACACATAACCCCCGTGAACCGCGTGTTCGCTCTGACTCTCGGTCTTGATGCGATGGAGTGCGGCGCGCACCTGCTTCTTGCAGAGCGCGTCAATGCGCGCAAGGGCAGCCGCGTATGTCTCACCCTCGATATACCAGAAGGTGTCAACATGGATGGCGACGGCGGGGGCAGGGTAACTCCACCCGTCGTAGCCATGATGACCGGCGGAAAAATCCGACGGGGGATACCAGTCGGGATGCTCGTGATGCTTCACGCACCAATCATGCACGGGCAAAAACCCCCCCTCACCCATCGCATCAAGATGGAAGGCGCGGGCAAACAATACTACGGCGTGCATGTGCAGGGTGAATTCGGACGCTTCACCGATTGTCGTTTCACAAATTGCCCGCTCCGTCAGTACGAGCCAGTCAACGCCCGGATTCCGCTCGTAGAATAGCCGATGCTTCTCATAAAACGCGAGCAATGCGGCCGAAAAACATGGATCATTGCCGTAACGCATCAATAACCGATATACCAGCAGCCCCTTATGCAGCCACCACGGTTGCGCCGGTTGAGACTTGGATGTGCGCTGCCTGCTTGCCATGCGAACGCCCTCGCTACTTCACGATTACTTCACGGACGCCGCGTGCCGGGCGCATCCGCGAGTGTTCGTATATGTTCTCATGCCATGCCGTCGGCGTCAAGTTTATCGCGTTGTAACGGTCTAAAGCGGTCATATGCGAACACGGGTGAACAGCATGTGCTACAGTAGGAAATAGGCACCCGGTATGCTTTGGGAGCAGGGGGTCGGAGGTTCAAATCCTCTCGCCCCGACCATCTTTCCCCTTGCATCGCAAGAAAACCGCCTTATGTGACAGGGCGGTTTTTTGTTTCCTGGACATTTGGCTGCGAATGGCTCACCAGTGACGCTGGCAATGGAGAAGCGCGACCGATGGACCCATGCCTAATCAATGATTCATGGTCAGACCACGACGGCGAGACGGTTGATCGCCAATTGAGAATGGCGCGGACGCTTTCGTTTTGGTCGGGCCACCGGATGTGGTCCGTTGCACAGTTTTGATACGTTGGTCGTGGCGTGATTTTCATGGAAGATGCCGCGCGCTTTTCATCTGGCATTCATGCGCCTGACCGAATTTGCGGTATCATGGGAAGCAATACGCGAAACAGAACGCGACGTTTCTCGTACTATTCTTTGGTCGCATCGCGATGCGTGCGTCTATGACGAAAGCGAAGAGACGAATGTCGGCAGTTGATGAACACGACGACCCCACCGGGGACGCGCAGATACTCGAATCCATCGTCCATCACCACCCGCGCCTAACGGCGGCGCAGCAGGCGGCGCGGTTGCAGGATACCCAGGAATTGGAACTGATCGAGCGGGCCGTGACGGGCGACGAGCGCGCCTTCGCGGAACTCGTCACGCGGTATCAGTCCGCCGTCTACAACCTCGCGTACCGGATGCTTGGCGACGCGGGCGAGGCGGAGGACGCGGCGCAGGAGGTCTTCCTGCGGATTTATCGCCGTCTCGCCACCTACAACCCCGATCATCGCTTCTCGACGTGGGTGCTCTCGATCGCGAGCCACTACTGCATCGACCTGCTGCGGCGGAAACGACCCTGGCTCGTCCCGCTGGAGAATATCTCCAACTGGATGCGTACGCGCTCCCGTAGCCCGGAGGCGGCGGCGATTGCCTCGGAGCAGCAGGATACCGTGCGCACGCTCCTCGCGAAATTGCCCGAACACTACCGCCTCGTGCTGCTGTTGCGGTACTGGCACGACCTCGGATACGAGGAGATCGCGCAGGTCGTAGACCTGCCGGTGAGCACGATCAAGGCCCGGTTGCACCGCGCGCGCAACGCCCTGCTCGCGCTGGTGAACGGGGACGGAAGGCTCGCGGATGCGCTGCACGCAAGCCCGTAAACTCTTCATCGAATCGCTCGATCACCCGCTCGGCGCGGAGGATCAGGCAATCGTCCACACGCACATTACCGAGTGCGCGGAGTGCCGCCGGTTCGCGGAGGCGATGCACCTCTGGCCGGCGCCGTCGGTTGGGCAGGCGCGCGCGCAGCAGTCGCCGGATTTGACCGAGCGGGTGCTGGCGAATGTGCGCCCGCTGCCGCCGCCGTGGGTCTACCGGCAGGAGCAGCAACGCCAGCACGTGCCGCAGTTGGTCGCGTTCACGGTCGGTGCGCTCGGTGTGACGCTCACCTTCCTGATGCTCTGCCTGACGCTCGTCGTCGTTGTCTCTGGGCAAGCGCCGGATTCGGGCCGCAAGCACAGCCTCCTCGTGCCGGAGGTCTGGGGGGATGTCCAGTCGTGGATGAACACGATCCCGAACGACACTGCGCACACCGCTGTCACCCTCGTCGCGTCCGCGCTCTTCGTCGCGCTCGTCGTCGCGTGGTTCCGGACGCTCGCCGTTCGGGTGGGCCGTGATCGACACTAACCCCTCGGACGAGCCGATCATCCGCTTCACCCATGCATCGCGTCGGTACGAGACGGGCCGGGGCACCGTGACCGCGCTCGACGATGTCTCGGTGGCGATCGCGCGCGGGCAATGGGTGGCGATTGTCGGTCCGTCGGGCAGCGGCAAGAGCAGCATGATGAATCTGATCGCGGGGATCGACCGGGCGTCGTCCGGCGAGGTGCGCGTCAGCGGGCGAGAACTTGGCACGCTCTCTGAGGAGCGGCTGGCGCGCTGGCGGCGCGACGGTGTCGGCATCGTCTTCCAGTTCTTCCAACTGATGCCGACGCTCACCGCGCTGGAGAACGTCGTCCTACCGATGGAGTTGCGCGGCTTTCGCACCGGCAAGCGCTCCCGCGCGCTGGAACTGCTCGACCGCGTCGGCGTCGCGGACCTCGCGGGGAGTTTGCCGTCGCAACTGTCCGGCGGGGAGCAGCAGCGCGTGGCGATTGCCCGCGCGCTCGCGAACGACCCCGCGATCCTGCTCGCGGACGAGCCGACCGGGAACCTCGACTCCGCGACGGGCGAGCGGATCATCGACCTGCTCGCGGAGCTCGCGGACGGCGCGCGGACGCTGATTATTGTCACGCACGATGAGCGGTTGGCGGCGCGCGCTCCGCGCGTGATCGCCCTTGCAGATGGCGCGGTGGTGCGGGACACTGATGCGTATCGCGTGGGCGCGGACGTATCCGCGCGCGAAGAACCGTCGGTGGATGCGGCGCGTTTGATCGGTAATTGACCGGATGACTGTCCTCGCTGCGAAAACAATCCGCGATGTCGGCGTCCGGCGCCTGCGCTCGGCGTTGTTGCTCATCGGCATCGTCATCGGTGTCGCAGGCGTCGTGGCGATCGCGTTCACAGCGCGGAACCTCGCCCAGGCGCAGCGCGACGCCTACGTCAGCGCCTCCCAGGCCGATCTCTTCATCAATGTCCGCACCTTCCCGCCCGCACTTGTCAATTTGCTGCGCGAGACAAACAACGTCACGGAGGCGGAATCGCGCGTCGCGAACCACTTGCAGTGGTCGAATGGCGGCCCGTATCGCGATGTGCTGATCTACGGCGTGCACGACTTCGGCGACATCCGCATCAATCGCCCGACGCTCGTGACGGGTCGGTGGCCGGGGACGGGCGAGGCGGTGCTCGACGAGTCGGCGCAACGGCTGCAACCCGTGCGCATCGGGGAGACGATCGCGCTGCGCGAGAGCGTGGCGGCGGAGCCTGTGTATGCCCGGATAAGCGGCTTCACGCGCACGCCCGGTGAGGCGGACGCGACGATCCAGAACCGCGCGACAGGCTACGCCCCGGCGGGCGATGTGCAGACGTGGCGTAAGGAGCAGGGCGACAACCAACTCCTGCTGCGCCTGACCGAGTTCCGGCGCGCGACGGAGACGCGCCAATCGCTGCTGCGCACCCTTGACAAGCGCGGCATCCCGCACGGGCAGGGCGCGATCCGCGACCCGCAGGACGCGGTCGGCACGAAGGAACTCGGCGCGCTGCTCCTCTTCATGTCCGTCTTCTCGGTGATCGGCGTCGTGCTGAGCGGGTTCCTCGTCTGGAACACGATGAGCGCGGTGATGTCCGAGGAGATGCGGCAGGTCGGCATTCTGCGCGCGCTCGGCGCGTCCCGCTGGCAGGTGCTGCGGACGTACTTATTGCCTGCCGTGCTGGTCGGGTTTGTTGGTAGTGGCATCGGCATCGTCGCGGGTGTGCTCGGCGGCGGCGTGCTCGCGTCGTTCCTCGGCGGGTTGATCGGCCTCGCGCTGCCCGCGTTCACGGTCGCGCCGCGCGAGGTGCTGATCGGGTTCGCCGTCGGGTTCGGCGTCAGCGTCGGGGCCGCGCTTCTGCCCGCGTGGCAGGGAACCCGCGTGAGCGCGCTCGAACTCCTGCGCAACTACGGCGTGCGCGCGGACTACGGCGTCGGCATCGTCCAGCGCGCGCTGGCGCGCCTGCGGGGGACGACGGCAATGGTGGCGATGGCGATTCGCAACACCTGGCGGCGGCGCGTCCGCTCGACGATCACCGTGCTCGTCATCGGCATCGGCACGGCGGCATTCATCGGCACGCAGGCGCTCAACGCCTCGCTGACGCACACGATCGACAACCTCTACGCGACGTACGCGACGGATGCATGGATCAGTTTCCCCAAGCCGTACGCGCCCGCGTTCACCAGCGAGTTGCGGCGCGACCCGGACATCGTCGCCGCCGAGGGATGGGTGCGCGATGATGCCTATGTCTTCCAGTCGTTGACCGACCTCTGGGGGATGCCGGCGGATACCGGGTTGTACCTGCACCCGATGACGGAGGGGCGGTGGTACAGCGCGCACGAGCCGTACGAGGCGGTCGTCACGGCGAACCTCGCCCGCCGCTTTAATCTCCATGCCGGCGATTCGATCACCGCAGTCGTGCGGAAGCGGGAGCAGACGTACGCGATCGTCGGCGTCGTGGACGATGAGAGCACCTACCTGGGCAGCCACTCGACGGGGAAACTTTTCATGACGCCGGAGAACGCGAACATCCTGCGGGGCCGAAGCAACATCGCGGACGTCTTCGCCGTGCGGTTCACGGACAGTTCCCCTCGCGGCGTCAACGCGGCGGTGCGCCGCCTCGAAGCGGAGTTCCGTCCGCTGGGGCCGCAGTCGCTCGCGTCGTACGAGGATCGGGCGAGCACGCAGTCGACGGTGCGCATCCTCTCGGTGTTGCTCCTCGCGATGGTCATCGTCGTCGCGGTTATCGGCGTGATGGGCCTCGTTAACACCCTCGTGCTGAATATCACGGAGCGCAGGCGGGAACTCGGCATTCTGCGGGCGATAGGCGCGGGCGGCGACGCGCTCCTGCGCCTCCTCATCAGCGAGGGGCTGTTGCTCGGGATAATCGGCTACCTTATCGGGCTGGTCGGCGGGTTCGCGCTCGCGCACTACCTCGTGCGGCTGGCGGGCACGCAGCTGTTCACGATGCAGTTCACGCTCGCGCCGTCCGTCCTGCTGCTCACGGGCGTGATGACACTCGCCGTCGCGGCGGGCGCGAGCGTCGTGCCGGGATTGCTCGCGGCCCGTCTGCGCCCCATCGAAGCGGTGCGGTATGAGTGATGAGTAGGCGTGCTGCGGTGACGCTTGGGTGCATCGTGCTCCTGACCATCGGTGTGGCCGGTGTGTGGTCGGTCTTCTTTCGCGGGCAGACGCGCGCCGTGCGCTCCGTAGTGGTCGAGCGGCGGCCGGAACTGAGCGCGACCGTCCGCGCGACGGGGAAGGTCGATGTGACAGGCCGCCTCGCGGTGCCGTTGACGCAGGCGGGGGCGGTGCGGCTGCTCGCAGTGCGGGTGGGTGATGTGGTGCGCGCGGGCGACGTGCTCGCCGCCCTCGATGATGGGCGGCAGCGGCAGGATGTGCAGGCCGCGAGCGACACGTTGGATGCCGCGCAGTATGCTCTGACGGCGGCGCGCGCGCGTGGCGGCGCGGACCTCACGAACCGCTCGGCGATCGTCACGGCGGAGGCGACACTCCAGGACGCGCAACGGCGGCTCGAAACCGCTCGCGACGCGCTCCGCCGGACGCTCATCGTCGCCCCGACCGATGGGACGGTGCTCTCCGTCGCGGTGGCGGAGCGCGGCGTCTACAATCAGGGGCAGGAACTGCTCCAACTCGCGAGCCTGACGAATCTTGTGCTGACCGTCGATATCGACGAACTCGACGTGCCGCGCCTCGGTGATAACAGGGCGGCGCGCGTCCTCTTCGACGCCTTCCCCGGCCAGGAGGTGCAGGGGACGCTCACGGCCGTCGCGCCGCTGGCGACGAACCGGAACGGACGGACGATCTACGAGGGCACGGTGATATTCAGCCGCCCGCCAAATCTCGATCTGCGCCCCGGCATGGGCGCGGACGTCACCGTCGCCACCCGGACAGAGCGCAACGTGCTCGTCGTGCCCGACCTCGCGATTGAGACGATTGGCAGCAAGACCTTCGTGACGGTCATCAAGGGCGACGGCACGCGCGACCGCGTCGAGGTGCGCACCGGCATCCGCGCGAATGGCCTCGTCGTTATCGCCTCCGGCGTCAACGAGGGCGCGCGTGTCGCCCTCCCGTGAATACATTGGCCGGGGGGCGCGAGAGAATTGGAGGCGCAGCCGGGAAAGGCCGCGTTATCAGTCATGACGGCTTTTGCTATTCCGCCTTCGTCAGGGCGTACTCGACCTCGCCGTGCTCCGTCCCCGGCAAGGGGTCGTCAAACGCTTCGTGGAACGTCCGCACGTACGCCAGATCCGCTTTCTCCATCACCCGCCGTGAGCGGGTGTTCACCGCCATCGTCTGCGCCCACACGCGCCGCATGCCCAGTTCGGCGAAGCCTTTGCGGATCAGCGCACGCGAACCCTCCGTGGCGTATCCCTTGCCCCACGCCGCCTTGCGCAGCCGATAGCCCAGCTCGAAGTCTTCGGGGTCGCGGCCCTCCGCCGGGTGGAGGCTGAACCACCCCAGGAACTCCCCAGTAGCCTTTTCGATGGCGACCCAGTGGCCACTGCCAGCGAAGCGCGTGTGGTACTCGCGCTCGATCTCCTCGCGGGGCGTCGGCGTGCCGCCGTTGAGGAAGCGCATCACGTCGGGGTCGTTGTGGAGGAGGAACAGGTGATCCATATCCGCATCCACGAACCGGCGCAGGATCAGTCGGTCGGTTTCCAGGAAGCGCTGCATCGCTTACCCCCCCTATCAAGGTTTATCAGCATGCAAGAGTCAGGCGGTAGGTTGAAACCCACCGCCACCATTCCACATGTGCAGGTATGTTCCTACTTGTTGCTGTCCGCGCCGCTCGCTTTTTCCGGCACGACGGTCGCGTAGTCGTTGATGCGGGTCTTCGCCTCGTCACCGAAGCGATTGATCTCGTCGCTGAGGCTCTGGACACCCTGCTGAAGCAACTCCACCAAGCGGTCGATGGACTCCTCGATCAGCGGCATGTTCTCGCGGATAGCGTCCTGTAATTGCTGCTCGATCCCGGCGAACTGCGGCCCCATTAGCCCGTTCAGTTTCTCTTTACCGCGCTCGCTGCGCATGAACATGATGAGCGCGACCGCGCCCGCCGCCAGCGCGCCGCCCGCGCCATACCGTGTCACCTTGTTCATCGTGCCGTTCGTGTTCGTCGTCATTGCCATCATTGCCCTCCTTATTGTCCACATGACCACTTGCTATAGCAACACTCGCGCCGCGACGAATCAGCGGCCCGGCGCGTCGATCGTCGGGACCAGCGCGGCGAGCAGGAGCGCGAGGCGTTTCGCGACGGCGGCACCCTCCTGGAGCACGTCCGCGTGGCTCACCGACGCCGCGCCTGCGACATTCGTGATCGACGAGAACGCGAGCACATCCATCCCGCGCGACCGACCGACGAGCGCCTCCGGCGCGGTGGACATCCCGACGGCGTCCGCGCCGAGCGCCTGCAGGAAGCGCTGCTCAGCGGGCGTTTCATACGTCGGCCCCGCGACCATCGCGTAGACTCCCTCGCGCAGCACAACGCCCGCGCTCGACGCCGCCCGGTGCGCGAGGGCGCGCAAATGCGGCGCGTAGATCGCCGTGCTATCGAGGAAGTTCGGCCCACCGCGCAGCGGGTTCTGTCCCGCCAGGCCCGGCAGGTTGATGTGGTCGGTGAGCACCATCAGGTCGCCGACGCGGAAATCCGGGTTGAGGCCGCCCGCCGCGTTCGTCAGGATGAGGGACGCAATGCCCGCGTCCGCGAGCAGATGCACGTACCCCGCCACGTTCTCGATGGCGACGCCCTGGTAGAGATGCACGCGCCCGCGCACGAGCAGCACCGGCACGCCCGCGCAGTCCGCGAGGATCAACTCGCGACGATGACCGGGCACCGGCGGCGCGTTGACATCGATGAACGCCGCCCACGGCCAGCGCGCATGCACGGGCCAATCACTCAGCGCATCGCCAAGCCCCGAACCGAGCGTGATGGCGACACGCGGACGCACCCCGGTGTCGCGGATCGCGTCGGCGATGGTGGGTGTCGTTGGTCGGCGCTCGTCAACCATTCGGTGGCCCCGCTAAATACGACGCAGCAGTTCGGCGCGCTTCGCGTCATACTCCGCGCGGGAGATCGCGCCGCGTTCGTGGAGATCGGCGAGTCGCGCGATCAGGGCGGTCACGTCTTCCGTTGGCGCGGTGGGCGCATAGGTGGCGGGGCGATTGTCCGCGCCGCTCAAGTGCTTCAAGTAGGCGTCCCGCGCGGCGAGCACCGCGCGCTTGAAACCGAGCGGGTTATCGACCCGCTTTAGCGTGTCCTCGCCGATATCGTTGCCGGTCACGATGGAGAGGTCGCCATAGTCCAACATGCGACCGAAGACGGACTGGTCGAGGATGAGGTCGTTGATCATGTTGAGCGACGAGTCCTTCGTGTGTTTGCCGAAGAGGCCGTACAACTGGATCACGCGGCGGTCGGTGATGACGTAGAGTTCGTTCTTCCAGCGCAGGAATTGCAGCACCGCCTGCACGAGGAGCACGAAGAAGACGACGCCGATGATCGCCTCGATGATCTGGCGCGTGGTGCCGTGCGTCCGCGCGGCGACCACACCAATGGCGACCGCGAGGACGATCATGCCGAGCACGCGCAGCGCGATCCACTCGACGAGCACTGTCCAGTGCGGGTGCGCGATGTGCAGCCGTTCCTCGTTCTGCCCGAGCAACTCGTCAACGTACGCCATCGCGCTCCTCCAGTTTGAGGGTGTCCCCACGCTGCATCCGTTGCAGCACCAGCGGCGACCGCAGTTCGTGGTCGGCGGCGGCGCGGATGGCGCGCCCGAGCAACGCGGCCACCTCACCGAGCGCGTCGGCGGGCAACCGCACCTGCACGATGCGCGAGAGCGGCTCGCGCGCCAGCAGGCGGAGCACCTTGATCGTCGCCGTATCGACGGGCCGGGCGAGCACATCGAGCGCGGCACAGTCCGAGCAGAGGAACCCGCCACGGTCCACGCTGAAGACGTACGCGCGGTCGGGTTGAATCGGCGCGTTGCACCCGGCGCACGTCGAGAGCGAGGGCGCGATGCCGTTCAGCGTCAGGATGAGCAGCTCGAACCAGCGCGTGCAGGCGTCCGCGTCCGCCCCGTGTTCGAGCGCCGTGAGCGTGGCGACGAAGGCGTCGTAGAGCGCGCGGCTCTCCCCCCCCTCCTCGGAGAAGATGTCCACCAACTCCGCGAGGTAGTACACCGCGCCGAGGAGATCGAGCGCAGTGTGGATCCGCGTGAACGACTCCAGCATATCGGCCTGGGAGATGATGTCGAGGTCGCGCCCTTGGGCGCAGAGAAGCGCGCAGCGGGAGAACGGCTCCAGATGGCCCGCCTTCTTGCTCGTCGTCCGGCGGACGCCCTTCGCCACGGCGCGAATTTTCCCCCGGTCGGGGGTGATAATCGTGAGGATGCGGTCGGCCTCGCCGAGGTCGCGATCCCGCAGCACGATTCCCTCCGTGCGATACGTCCGTTGTCCGGTGGCACGCGGCACGCGATTGCTCCTTTCCGCGTGCCGATTATCGCAGACGGCGGGAGACCTTGCACCTTTCGTATGGAACGACGCGGACGCCCATACGGTGCTATGCTGTGCCTGTGCGGTAGTGGGACGGAGGTAAAGGTCGTGGCGCTCGTTTTCGCGGTCAGTTTGCAGGGATCGTCCCTGATTATCGGGCTACCCATCGCGTTCATCGGGGGCTTGCTCTCTTTCCTTTCGCCGTGCGTCCTGCCGCTCGTGCCCGGCTACGTCGGGTATCTCGCGGGCACGTCGGTCAGCGCGCAGGCGACCCCGGCGCGGCGCACGCTGCTCCTTAACGGGTTCGCGTTCGTCCTCGGCTTCGCGGCGGTCTTCACGGTTGTTGGCATCGCGATCGGGCAGTTCCTCAGCAATGTGCAGGCGGCGCAGGGGTACGTGCGCTGGATCGGCGGCGTGGTCATCATCATCATGGGCTTCCACACGCTCGGCCTGCTCCGCATCCCCTTCCTGAACCGCACGGTGAAGATGCAGCCGGGCGCGACGCTGGTCAACCGCAATGCGCGCAACCGGCTCGGCATCGTCGCGAACCCGCCACCGAGCGAAGCGGATATTCGCGCCCCGGGCCGAACGGCGGACGCACCCACCGGCGTGGGGACGCTCGCGCGTTCGTTCATCGTCGGCGTCTTCTTCGCGGCCGGGTGGTCGCCGTGTGTCGGCCCGATCCTGACCGGCATCTACGGCGTTGTCGGCTCGCAGCCAACGAACGGCGGGGCGCTGCTCCTCGCGTACTCGCTCGGCCTCGGCGTGCCGTTCCTGCTCGTCGCGCTGCTGTTCAGCCGCGCGACGGGGCTGCTGCGTCGCGTCAACCGGTATTACGGCGTGATCTCGATTGTGAGCGGCATCTTCCTGATTCTCATTGGCGTGCTCCTGCTCACGGATTCGCTCGCGCGGCTGTCGGTCTACGCACCGGCGATCAATCTTCCCGGTATCACCTGACCCGCGTCGCCGCGTGGTGAGCGCTCCGAAATCGCGCGGTGCGGTGTGGTATAATTTGGTTGTGTCGCGCGGTGTGCGGGCCGCGTCGTTGGCACCCCAAGCCGTGATCGCGGTCGCAAACAACGGAGTTTGCACGGTGTCCACCTCTTCATCGCGGGATGCTACATCGACAAACCAACGCTCGCCCGTCGCGGTCGCGTTCGACCGTGTGTGGTGGTTCTTCACGTCCGTGCGCGTCGCGCTATGGCTGATCGGCGCCACGATAGCCTGGGTGCTCGTCGCGACGCTCGCGCAGTCGACGATGCCGCCGCAGATCGCCTCTTGGTTCCCGGTCATGCGCGGCCTGATGGAGCGGTGGAGCAACTGGGCGGTCTGGGAATCGCCGCTCTTCCTCCTGACGCTCGGCCTGCTGGCGACGAGTCTCGTGCTCGGCGGCATGGTCAACCGCTGGCCGGGCATCGCGCAGCGCATCTGGCGCCCGAACATCCGCACCTCGCCAGGCTTCTTCCGTGCCGTGAAGACCTCCGCACAACTCGACGCGCCGTCGCTGGAAACAGGCGTCGATGCCGTTGTGACGACGCTGCGGGCGCGTCGTTACCGCGTGGTGACGGCCCACGATGACGGTACGGGCGCGACGCACCTCTACGCGGATAAGAACCGCTACAGCCTGCTCGCGACCTTTCCGTTCCACACGGGGCTGGTGCTGCTGATGCTCGGCGCGGTCGTCGCGGCGGCGCTCGGCTGGCGCGAGATAGGCTTTCTTGTGCCGGACGGTGCGACGCGCGTGGTCGGGCACGGGACGGGCCTGACGGTGCGCAACCGTGGCTTCGTCGATGAATATTACGACGACGGGCGGCCGAAGGATTATTACTCCGACTTGGAAATCTCCAGGGATGGCGCGCTCGTGAAGAGCGGGCGGTTGCGCGTCAACGATCCGCTCGGCTACGGCGGCGTCTCGTTCCATCAGGCGACGTTCGGGCAGGCGGCGAGGTTTGTCGTGACCGATGCGGCGACCGGCACGACGCTCTGGGACGACAGCGTGCCGGTCTTCGTCTCGTCGGATCGCACATTTGCGCGGCAGTTCGTGGACGCGGCGGGCGAGTTCGAGCCGACGGGCGTGCAGCGACTCGATGATCTCGGTGTGACGCTGCGCATCGTCGGCTCCGCCAGTTCGCAGGACGACAAAATCGGTGTCGGGCAGATGGCGATCGCCGTCTTCGACAACCGCGCGACGAAGGCGGGCAACGGCCCCATCGGCATCGGCAAACTCGATCCCGGCGGCGCGGCGACGATTGGTGGACTGACGTTCCGGTTCCAGCGCGAGGTGCGCTTCACCGGGTTGCAGATCACGCACAACCCCGGCTTGCCGATCATCATCGTCGCGGCGCTGCTGATCTTCGCCAGCACCATCGTGACGTTCTACGTGCCGCACCGGCGCATCCGCGCGCTGATCGTGCCGCAACCGGCGGGCGGAGCGACGGTGCATTTCGGGGCGCAGGTGAAGCTGGACCTCTTCGGCGCGCGGGAGTTTGAACAGCTCACGGCGCAACTCCGTAACCGATTGAGCCAAAGGCCGACGGTTGATCTATCGGTGACGGAGCCGGTTCCGGTCGAGGAGCGAGAGAGAGTCTCCCTTGCGAGTGATTGATCGGGTGAAGCGGGGATCAGTGAAAGGACGCGCGCGATGCTCGGGGCGCTGAAGTTTTCTTCTTATTGTTTGTACGGCGCGTTCGTCTGCGCCGTCGCCGCGACGATCCTCTATCTCGTCTACAGCGTCGGCGTCTTCCGCGTGCGGACGGCGCGGATGCAGACGAGCGCGGGATCGACGATCACGACGGGCGTGACGGCGCAGCGCACGTCGGGCGGGCCGGTGCTGGCGGGGTACCTCGCGACGTACATGCAGCGATCCGCGCTGCTCTTCATGGTTGGCGCGCTCCTTTTCCGCACGATTGTGTCGAAGCGCGGGCCGTATGGCAACATGTACGAGTTCTCGCTGGCCTTCGGGATGACGATCTGCCTCGCGTACTACGTCGTGTCGCGCTTCTATCCCGTCAAGGCAATGGGCGGGCTGGCGATGGCCGCCGCGTCCGCGATCATGTTCTACGGCATCACACGCCCGGCATCGGAGAAGCAGATCGCGGGCCTGATCCCCGCCCTGCAGAGCAAGTGGATCGCCATTCATGTGCCGATGGCGATGCTCGCCTATGGCTTCTTCACCATCGGTTTCGCCGCAGGGGTGCTGTACCTCATCCAGGAGCGCGTGCGCACGGAGAAACTGCCCTCGCTCGATGTGCTCGATGAGGTGGGCTACCGCGCGACGGTCGTCGGCTTCCCGCTGATGTTCGCGACGCTCGTCCTCGGCGGCATCTGGGCGTCGGAGGCATGGGGCGGGTTCTGGACGTGGGATCCGAAGGAGACCTCCGCCCTCGTGACGTGGCTGATTTATGCGTTCTACATGCATGCGCGCGTCGTGCGTGGCACGAAGGGGCGGGGGACGGCGATCATCCTGATCGTCGGGTTCGCGGCGACGCTCTTCACGTACTACGGCAACTACTGGTTCACGGGGTTGCATGGCTTCGTCGGGCCGGGTGGCCTCGGTGGAGACTGAGCAGATGGCGGAGAATGTCAACGATGCGACGATGCCCGAATCTGCGCAGCCGTTGCGCGCGATGCCGCGCGGCGTGCAGGTCGGCATCGGGCTACTGCTCGTCGTGGCAATCGTCGTCGGTGTCGTCCTGTTCGACCGCGACAATGGCAGCAATGGCCTGACCAATCCGGGTAAGACCCTCCCGCGCGTCGGTGATCGCCTCGCGACCCTGCCGGTCACGACGGTAGACGGCGCGCCATTCGACATGGCGACGCTTGCGGGGCGCCCCGTGTGGGTCAATTTCTGGGCGTCGTGGTGCGGGCCGTGCAAGGCGGAGATGCCCGAATTACAGACGGTCTACGCGCGGGAACGCGCCGCGCACCCCGACCTCGTCCTGCTGCTTGTGAACACCGGTGACATCCGGCAGGATGGCCTCAAGTATTACCGCGACTTGAACATGGGCGGCACACTGGTCTTCAACGATGGCTCGCGCGATGTGGGCGCGTACCGCGTCACCAACTTCCCGACGCACTTGATGGTCGACCGTTCGGGAGTTGTCCGCGCCGTCCTGCAACGCTCGCTCGACACGGAGTCTGCCCAGAAGGAGTTGCGCGCGATCACCTAACGAGCGAGTTTGCGGACGCGCGTATCGCCGAATTGCACCGCGTTTCCGCGCATGGTACGATTTGGCGCGTGGGCCTGTAGCTCAGCGGTAGAGCAGTGGACTTTTAATCCATTGGTCGTGGGTTCGAATCCCACCGGGCTCACCACGATTTTCCTTGATATTGCAAGGGATACGCGCCGCTCAATATGTAGCGGCGCGTTTCGTTTCTCCGGTTCTACTGCAAATGGTACTGCAATTGTGGTCGTGTACTGCAAAACGTGGTTACGCCGTACCGGCGAACGCGTCGTCAATCATCCGCGCGGCCTCGCGTTGCAGGGCGGGTAGGACGTGCGTGTACGTGTTCGCTGTGAGACTGATTTGCGAGTGTCCCAACTGGTGCATGATGAGTCTCAAGTCACCACCTTGCGCGAGGATGAGCGAGGCGTTCGTGTGGCGCAATCCGTGGAAGACCATCGCGGGTAGGTCGGTCTTCCTTACGATCTGCTTGAAGTAGTTGGAGAGGTTGCTGCCGTCGAACGGCGTGCCGATGCTCGTGGTGAACACGTATGGCGTTTGCAGCCAGCGCGACCCGGCGAGCAGACGCGCTTCCTTCTGCGCGGTGCGCTGCCGTGAGAGTGCTTGTAGGGCGATGTCGGGCAGGTGGAGCGTGCGGGTCGCGTGCGTCTTCGTATCCGTCAAGGTCAGTTGTCCATCCACCCGTTGCAATTGGTGCCGCACCATTAGCGAACCCGTATTCAGGTCTACGTCCTCCCATGTAAGCCCGCGCAACTCACCTTGACGCAGCCCGGTTGCCATCGCGACGAGGATCATCGGTTCGAGTCGGTGTCCCTTCACCACTTCCAGCAACGCCTTTGCCTCATCGGGGGAGAGGACATGCACATCTTTCCGCTGTACGCGCGGCAGACGCGCCTTTTCCGCGACGTTGCGCGGCAGGAGATCGTCGCGGTAGGCGTCATTTAGCGCGACCCGCAGGGTGGCGTGGATGCGCGTGATCGTCGCGGGCTTGACGCCATCGCGCACGAGGTCGCTCACGAAACTCTGAACGTCCTGCCGGGTGAGATTCGCCAGCCGCTTCTTGCCAATGGCAGGGATGATGTGATTGTTAATATGTCCCTTGTACGCCGGGTATGTCGAGTGGCGCAGGCGCGGGCGGGCCGTCTCCTCAAGCCACCGTTTCAGGTACTCGGATACCGTCGTGCGCCCATCCACCGTCGGCACCATGTTCATCTGCGCGTCTCGCAATAACGCAGCGAGCCTATCCGCCACCTCGCGGCGTGTCTTCCCGTATCTGCCTTTGCGCTCGCCGTTCACCGTGGCCTGCCCGTACCAGCGTCCGTCCGGGCGCTGGTAGATCGAGCCCTCGCCGTTGCCGCGCCGCCCCTTGTGCTTCCGCTCCGGTTTCGTCGCGCTCGTGACAATCTCCCCATCCGCCGTTTCCATCGTTCCCTCGTTCTCTTTTTTGGGTTGCCCTACCGTCGCAACCGTTGCGATGGGGCGGCATAAAACTGCCCCGCGACCCCTGCCTATGCCGCCACCTCCCCCGGCATAGTCACCGAATGCACGCACGCCATGCGATCTACCCGGAAGCATTTCATTTCGCGGCGATACGTGCAGAACGCCCGCACGCAGATGTGATTGTCTTTGGTGAGGAAGATCGCGGACGGGAAGAGCACCCGCGCCGTTACCTCGTCATCGTGCTCGTAGCGCACGCATACCGCCGAACCTTCGAGCATCGCCGCCGCGATCACCGCGAGGTCGTCCCGTGAGTAATAGAGCGCACCGGGGGTGCCAACTGCGCGAGAAACGAATGCGTCGAGCGCATCGTCCACGAGTTGCGGCGAGACGTGCTCGGTGAGCGTGCGAGGAATGGTGAAGGCGACAGGGCGCATGAGGGTGACGGTGATGGTATCCTGCGTAGTGGACATTGGGCCAACACCCTTTGTTCGCTGCCCTGTCGGTGTTCGAGCACTGGCGGGGCGTTTTCGTTGTCAGCGGCATTTCCACCTGACGATAGCATTATAAGTCATATAGGCATATAATGTCAACAGGTGCAAGTATTGACTTATAATGCCCGTATGCAGATCGGAGACCAGACCGTGTACAGCCTCTCGGAAGCAGCCGCGTTGCTCGGCTTGGATCGTCGCACCTTGTACTTGCAGGTGAAGCGCGGGCAGTTGCGCGCGACGATGAGCGGACGCGAGTACCGCGTGCTGAGTTCGGAAGTCGAGCGCTACCGTGAAGAGGTGCAGGGTAAGCACGGGTTCGCCGCGCCATCACATCCACTGTATGGCACGCGCGGCGGGGGCGGGCGACGGCGCAAGGAACAACGAGACTCGGAACGGGTCGACGGGTGAATTAGCGGAACGCGACCTCGCATCATCTGCCCCGATCTTTGCATATGTAACGGCAACCTGTTCATGCGGTGTCGTTGTTCTGAGATGCCATGATTGCTAACGATTGAGCCTTCCCTTGTGTATGCCGATGTTCTCCCTGAGAATGCCTGCAAGCGTACATCATCGCTTAGCGAAAGAGAGCGCGGCACGATGGGGATGAACGAGGCGGATACTCGCTCGAAGTTGATCGACCCTGCCATACACAAGCGCGGGTGGACGGAAGACCTCATTCGGCGCGAAGAAACCCTTGGCGCAATCCACATTGTTGACGGCACGGCGCGGCGGCAAGGGCGTGCGCGGATTGACTACACGCTTCGCGTCAAGGTGAACCCGGACACGCAACCCGTGGCAGTCGCTCTCATTGAGGCGAAAGCGGAAGACCTGCCACCCACACACGGCCTCGAACAGGGGAAGGCATACGCCACTGCGCACCGCTTTCATGTCCCCTTTGTGTTCAGCACGAACGGTCATCTGTTTGTGGAGTATGATGACTTCTCGCAACGCACGTCCGCGCCGCGCCCCCTCTCGGAGTTCCCCGCGCCCGCCGCGTTGCGTGCCCGATATGAGCAAGGGATGGGATTCTCGCTCGATGCTCCCACTGCACGGCCTCTCTTGACGCGCTACGCGGGGGGCGAAACCTCGCGGCGGTACTACCAAGACGCCGCAATCCGAGCGGTGTTCGAGAAGCTGGCGCGGGGCGAAAACCGCGCCCTGCTTTCGCTCGCCACCGGCGCGGGTAAGACGCTCATCGCCGTTAACCTGTTGCGGCGCATCGCGGACGCGGGGCAATTGCACCGCGCGCTCTTCATCTGCGACCGCGACGAATTGCGTGAGCAGGCGAAGTCAGCGTTCAACAATATCTTCGGTGGTGATGCCGCCCCAGTGTATCGCCGCGCCGATGGCACGAACAACGCGAAGAACGCCCGTATCCACGTCGCTACATATCAGACTCTCGGTGTGGATTCCGACGAGGCGGAAGCGAACTTCCTCAACACGTATTATCCCCCGAACTACTTTTCGCACATCGTCGTGGACGAATGCCATCGTTCGGCGTGGGGCAAGTGGTCGGAAGTGCTCCGACGCAACCCGGATGCCGTGCAGATTGGCCTCACAGCGACGCCCCGGCAAATCATCGTCAGCGAGAAGAGCGACGCCACCGGCGAAGACGACCGCATCACGGCGGACAACATCGCGTACTTCGGGGAACCCGTGTACGAGTACGACATCGCACAGGGTATCGAGGATGGCTACCTCGCGGCCTGCGAAATACAGCGCGGCAACGTAGACATTGACAACACGGGGCTGACGATTGACGACATTTACGCACTTGGCCCGCAGGACGCGAACACGGGGCAGCCGCTCACCCGCGACGAACTCAAGGAGATATACGAGCGGAGCGACTACGAGCGGAAAATCATGCTGCCCGACCGCGTGCAGGCGATGGCGGAAAGCCTGTTCAATTACCTGCTCGACACGGGCGGGCCGGAGCAGAAGACCATCATCTTCTGTGCCCGCGACCGGCACGCCGATGCCGTAGCGATTGCCCTGAACAATCTGTACGCGAACTGGTGCGAGGAAATCGGGACCGAACCCGCGAACACCTACGCCTTCAAATGCACGGCGGCACAGGGGAGTGAGCAGTTAGGCGAGTTGCGCGTTGCATCGCGGCACCACTTCATCGCCACAACCGTTGACCTTCTCACTACGGGTGTGGACGTGCCGTGTGTGCGGAATGTCGTCTTCTTCAAGTACGTGAAGTCGCCCATCAGCTTCTACCAGATGATCGGGCGCGGCACGCGGCTCGATGTGCAGAGTGGCAAGCTGATGTTCCGGGTGTACGACTATACGAACGCCACGCGGCTCTTTGGCGAAGAGTTCCGCACTCGCCTAGCGGCCCCACGCATAGGGGGCGAAGGCGACGCCACACGACCGCCCGTGCATACTGTGACGGTACAGGGTATCGAAGTGCAGGTAACGGACGCAGGTAAGCTCATCGTGACGATGGTGGATGGCAAGGCGACGCCGATCACTGTGGAGGAATATCGGGAGCGCATCGCGGCTCGGCTCGTGGACGCCGCGCCCACGCTCGACGCCTTCCGCGAGCGATGGGTGAACCCGACGCGGCGTGACAAACTCCTGCATCAACTACCGGAAGGGGAGAAATCCGCGCTACTCGTGCGCTCCGTAGAGGACATGGGCGAATACGACCTGTACGACGTGCTTGGAGAGATCGGGTATGGCCTCGTGCCGCGCACGCGGGTTGAACGGGCAGGGGCGTTTGGATATAAACACGAGGAATGGCTAGCCACATTACCGGGGGCAGCATCGCAGACACTCAAGGCCATCGTGCATCAATTCGCTAGCGCAGGGACGGACGGCTTGGAGAATCCGCAGGTGTGGCAGACGCCACAGGTGCGAAGGGCAGGGGGATTACCCGCATTGAAAGCCCTGGGAGAACCAGCGACAATACTGCACGAGGCGAAACTGCGCGTCTTCGCGGTCTGAGGGGACGGGGGAGCGGGTGATGACCATAACGCCAGCGTTGCCGTCGGATTGGCGATGGGTGCAGATTGGAGAGGTATGTGCCCTCAAAACAGGAACACGCAATCCCCAACATGAGTCAAACGGCACCTTCGTATACGTTGATATTTCCTGCGTAAACAACAAAACCAAAAAGATCGTCACCCCCACAGTAATCAAGAATGAAGACGCTCCGAGCCGTGCGCGGCAAGTCATACGGGTGGGAGATGTTCTTGTGTCTACCACGCGACCCAATCTCAATGCGGTGGCGATGGTACCCGAAGAACTTGACAACGCGATTTGTAGCACGGGATTCTGCGTACTGAGGGCGACGGATGACGTGCTGTCTTCTTTCCTGTTTCTTTTCGTTTGCAGTACACAGTTCGTGCAGGCGTTATCGGAAATGGTCAAGGGCGCGTTGTATCCCGCAGGCACGGATACTCAGGTCAAGCAGCAACGAATACCCCTCCCACCCCTTGCCGAGCAGCAGCGCATCGTGGCGATTCTCGATGACCAAATAGCAGCGGTGGAAAGGGCACGCGCGGCGGTGGACGCGCGACTTGTGGCGGCGAAGATGTTGTCCAAAACATACATCCGCGAGACGTACACGCGGGTAGAGCAGGCCCATCCAACGGTGGCACGATTAGGGGATGTGTTGCATCTGCGCAAAGAGATCGTGCATCCGCGTGATAATTCGTCCGGTGCTGCTCAATTTGTGGGTTTAGAGCATATCGAATCGGAAACGGGTGTCCGCATCGGCGAGCTTGATGTACAGATGGAAACCTTGACTGGACGCAAACCGAAGTTTCATCAGGGCGACATCGTGTACGGCTATCTTCGTCCGTACCTCAATAAGGTGTGGGTAGCGGAGTTCGACGGGCTTTGCTCTGTTGACCAATACGTATATATCGTGGATCACGAGCGAGCCGACACACAATACATCGCGTGGTTCATGCGGAGCGCAGCGTATCTCAATCGTGCTCCTATTGATCGCACACCGGGGCAATTACCGCGCATCCGTACAGAAGAGGTTGCATCGGTCGCTCTCTCGCTTCCATCGCTACCGGAGCAGCGGCGCGTTGTTACTCGATTGGCCGCACAACTAGAAGCAGCGGAGCGCGTCCGGCGTGCGCTTGAAACACAGCGACACGAGATGGACATGCTTTCGCCAGCGTTGTTGCGACAAGCGTTTACTGGGACCCTCAAATCTAAGCGTAATTTGTCTGCCGTACCTCGTTCGCTGCCTCAAGGCATCGTCTTCACACGGGGCGCAATCGCTTCGTATATCCTCGATAAAACGTATCGGCAACCGACGATGGGTCGCGTCAAGTTCGAGAAGATGCTGTATCTCTCGGAAACACATGTGGGGATTGATCTGTATGGCAACTACGAGCGTAAGGCCGCCGGCCCACTCGACGCCAACTACCTCATCAACCTCGAAAGTCTTGCACGAAAGCAACGCTGGTTCTACCGCCACGACCGGGGCGGTGAAGGCTATTTTTATCGCCCCGGTGATGCTATCGCTGACCGTGTACGTGCTGCCGTTCACATTCTTGGCGAAAGGCGGGAACTCATGGATGCAATGCTCCATTTGTTCGCGCCTTTCGGCACCGAACGCACGGAAATTGTCACTACGCTCTTCGCGGCATGGAACGACTTCTTGATTGACGGGTACGTGCCTTCCGATACCACCATCGTCTCCGAAGTACTTGAGCGGTGGCACGAGGCGAAACAGCGTATCCCTGAACAGCAATGGCGGGACGCCCTGCGTTGGATGCGTAGCGAGGGATTTGTACCAACGGGAATAGGCCCGCGAACGGAGACGGGTAATGGCTGAAATTGTACCGGCGAAGAACGGCAAGCGGTTCGCGTCGCAGCAGTCGCTTGATGCCGCCGTGTGGGGCGCGTGCGACATCTTGCGCCGTAGTAGTGTGAAAGGCGCGTTGCAATACGTGCCGGAACTCTCTTGGATGCTCTTCCTTCGTATCCTCGATGAGCGCGAGACGCAGGAAGCGGAGTACGCCGCCGCGAGTGGTAGGGCGTTCACACCGTCCCTCTCCGCTCCGTACCGCTGGCAAGATTGGGCAGCTCCGAGCGGTGCGAAGCGGGTAGCGTTGCAGGCGGGTGCACTGGGGGCGTTCAAGGCGTTCGTCAATGACGATCTGCTGCCGCACCTTCGCGGGTTGCGGGATCGCCCGAACGCCACACCCCGGCAACAGGTCATCAGCCAGATCGTCAGTGGCATCGAGCGCACGCGCGTGGACACCGAGCGCAATCTGCTGGACGTGCTCGACAGAGTGGACGCGATCAACGAGGCGAACATAGACACCACGCATATCTTCCCGCTCTCGCAGGTGTTCGAGGGGCTGCTGCTGAAAATGGGTGAGAAGGGCAATGACGGCGGGCAGTTCTTCACGCCGCGCGAAGTCATCCGAGCGATGGTGCGGGCCGTGATGACGCACACCAATGGCTTCAAGATCGGGCGGACGGTGTACGACCCGTGTTGCGGCACGGGTGGATTTCTCGCCCAAGCGTACAAGTACGTCCGCGACGCAGCCGGGGACGACCTCACGGGGCCGCAACTGGATACGCTCGCGCACGATACCTTCTACGGGCGCGAGGTTGATGATGTCATCTATCCCATTACCCTCGCCAATCTCGTGCTGCACGGTATTGACACGCCGCACATTTGGCATGGGAACACCCTGACGAGGAATCCGACGTACGAAGGGCTTTGGCAGGACGCGCCGGGGCAATTCGACATCATCCTGACGAATCCCCCATTTGGGGGCAAAGAAGGTAAGGAAGCACAGATTAACTACTCGTACCGCACATCTGCCACGCAGGTGCTCTTCCTGCAACAGGTCATCAAAGACCTGAAACCGGGCGGGACGTGCGGCATCGTGCTCGATGAGGGTGTACTGTTCCGCACGAACGAGAGCGCGTTCGCGGACACGAAACGATGGCTCCTCGATGAGTGCGACCTATGGGCAATCGTCAGCCTGCCGGGGGGCGTCTTCACCGCTGCCGGGGCGGGCGTGAAAACGAACCTGCTCTTCTTCACGAAGGGAACATCAACGAAGAGCGTGTGGTACTACGACCTGAGCGACATCAAAGTAGGCAAAAAGACGCCACTCACGCTCGACAGGTTCACTTCGTTCTTCGATCTGCTGCCGAGCAAGGGCGATAGCGAGCGCAGTTGGACAGCGACGCGCGCCGAGATCGAAGCGAAGGGCTACGACCTGAAAGCCGTCAACCCGAACGCGAAGGGCGAGGGAGATACGCGCACCCCGTCGGAATTGCTCGATCTCATCGAGGCGAAGGGCCGTGAAGTAACCGAAGCATTGATGGAATTGCGAGCGATAAGTCAGTAAAGCACGGAAGTGGGAAACCTCAACAAGGAGAAATTGAAGATGAGGAATCGTCTTAGAATTATAGCCTGTGGCGCGATAATGCTCTCTCTGTGGATGCAGGTGTTTGGAGTGGCGGCAGCGGAGAGGTTCGCAAGCCCCGCGTTCCAAGATCAATGGCACAGAGGGGAGATAGGGATAGCGAACTTCTGGGGGCCGCTCGCGACGGCGCGGGAAGGATTGAAGGAGCCGTACAACGACGCACCGGACGGCAAACGGCCCGTGCAATATTTCGATAAGACGCGCATGGAGTTGACGAATCCCGCGACCGGCAACGTGACGAATGGCTTGCTCACGATAGAGATGGTCACGGGTCGGTTGCAGTTGGGCGATGTGACGTTCGAGCAGCGTTCACCCGCGAAAGTGAATATCGCCGGTGATTCGGGGAGCGCCGGTGTCACATATGCCGATCTTGCCAACGCACCCAAGTTTGCCGAAAGGGCCGTCACTGGGAACGGCACCCCATACCCGTGGGCGTACGACAACGGCGCGTTCAACCCTCGTGGAAACTTCCAGTACAAGCGCGACGGCGACCGCTACCTTCCGGCTATGGCAAACGGTCCGTTCTATCCGTTCGCCGCCCTCGGCAGTACCCGGCCTGAGCGAATCGAGGGCGGCCCGTATGGACACTGGGTGTACGGTGCCTTCGTGCGATTCCTCCAACCGTTGGCGACGAGTGCGGACCGCGCCTCCGCAGTTGTGCAGACCGTCGGCTACCCCGTCACACCCTACTTCTTCGCGCAAACCACGATCAATGGCGTCCCCCAGTGGGTGATCGTGCAGGCGTTCGAGCGGCGGGTGCTGACGATGACCGCCGATGGCTTGGTGGAATTCGGCAACATCGGGCAGCACTATTACCAGTGGCGATACGGCAACGGTGCCGCGCCGCCCGTCGCGGCTCCTCCTGCGAACATGCCGCCCGCCGACGCACGGGTCTCTTTCTTCCGCTTCGCCAAGCGATGGGGTCACCATGGCTATCAACTTGTGGTTGACGGGGATGGCTATGCACAGGTTGCTGAGCGAACGTATGAGCAGTGTGGGACGGTTTCCACCGATCCGAGCATCCCTTGTGAAGACCCCTACACTTCGTACGCAGCCTTTAAAATTATCCGGTTCACCGCAGTGTCAGGCGATACGGCTTCTGGCATGATCCTGTCGAGTAACAGCAAATATCATACCGCTCAAGCCAGTGTGACGCTCACCCTCAAGCCATACGACATGGCGGAATTGAAGGAGGAGGACAACCCTCCATTGACGCTATGCGGCCCGGACTATGCCAAACTCGCCCCGCCTGATGTGATCCGCTCATCACCTTGCGGAGCCTGAAAGCCATATACTGGCGAAGGCTTCTCAGCAAGGAAGGTTGAGCCGGTCGAACCGTGCCGTCATTGCCGAGAACCGTGCCGCGAGCCACTTGTTGCGCTCGATCTCGTGCATGAGGATTTGGTCGTGTATCCGGTAGTACGTCGCCCACCGCATCCCCGTCGGCTTCGGGGGGATGCGAAACGGCGAATACTCGCCCGCGCCGCCGTCCAGCCTCTTCTGCAAGACGCGAATGCGGTACAGGTGTCGGTCATGCATGTCCATCTGCTGCGTGCCATACGCGAGCTTATGACACCCTCGGCACCGGAAGCGCGTCGCTCCGGGCGGCAGGTACAGCACGCGCCGCCGCACGCCACAGCTTGGACATACGTACCATGCCCGTCCCCCGCCGTAGTTGCACCCGGTCCACGTTAGTGAGACTTCATCGCGCACCGTCTCCGACTCGCGACCGCCCCGCGTGACGGTATACAGGAAGACGACGCGCTCCCGGCTGACAAGTAACCCAACCTTTGCAGCGTCCTCATTGCCGCGCTTCCACTGCCAATGGAGGCTCCATTCGCCACCCATGAGACACTTCTTCAGCGCGGAAATGTCGAGCGAAAGGCCCTCGTTGGTGGTCCTTCGCGTCGGAATACTCCCCCATCTGCCGGAAAAGTATCCGCCCATCGTTGCACCTCTCACATCGCAAATTCATCCGTCAAACAAGGAAAACGGGAAATGGTGGGGTGTTGCGCGTGTCAAGTACGCTATTGATTTCGATAAATCTCCCGCGTACGCGAACGCGCGCCCACGCACGCGAGCGAAGTTCGTTCGGCAGTTTTTACCCCGTCGCGTCCACCCCGCTCACGTCCAGCCGCGCGAGTGGCGCAGCCCTTCCCTTGCGCCGCTCCTGCATCGCTTCCAGTTCGTGCAACGTCTGCACCATCTGCCGATGCAGGTGCGTCTCGTACCGCATCACGCGCTCAAGGTCCGCCCCATCGGGCAGGATGCGTGCGCGACGGTAACGGTTGGTCTGTCGTTCCCATGTTGTCGCCGTGGAGGTTGCCCGGTACATCGTGCGCGTCCGATCCTGTGCGCAGGTGTCGAGCAGATCATCCACCGCGCGCTCACTCGCGGTGGCGAGTGCGTACAGGCAGATTCGCACCATGCCCGCCGTCCACCGCTTCACGTCGGTGATGGACGTGTCCTTCCCGTAGCCCGGTAGGGGATAGTCGAAATCGTCTTCGTCAATATCCGCCTCGCTGCTCGCCATGCTGATGACTGCGAGCGCGTCGCGCTTCGGCAGGGTGCGATCATCGGACATTCGTCGGAACCGCTCGAACAGTTTCATGTCGTTCGCCGCGTCCTCGACTTCTTCCCGCACCGCTTCGAGCGTGTGTCCGTATTCGGTCGTCTCGTGCGTTTCGTCCGAGTACTTCCACCTCTGCACGATGTCCTTATCTATGTCCTCGTGCCAAAGATGTACGGCTTCCGTCTCATACCGCGCCACACGCCCCAATCGCCACAACAATAGTGCGATGCGTTCCGCGAGGGCTTCTTCCATCGCACCCGTGGGTACGAGCGTGTCCACGACTGCGGCCCGATGGCCTTCCCACGCAGCCACAGCCTCGCCGGGGATGACCGGCACCAGTGCGCGTAGCCCGTGCGCCGTCGCATTCATTTTCGTGATTGCCTTGCCTTGCTCTGTTTTCGGCCCGCCGCCCATCTTCAACGCTCCTTTCAAGATACTCGAACGCCACCACCGTGCCCGTCACTGATAGTCGCCTCTTCCTCATTGCCTATGCGACGAAAGAAACGAAAGAAACGAAGAAAACCGCGCGCCGCTCGACTTCTTTCGCTTTCTTCGTTTCTTTCGTTCGTACTCACAACGCGAACCACCGTTCGCTCGGTCTGCCCCTGCCGCCTTCCGGTGCCTGAATCTCGCACCGCGCCAACCGCGACGCTTCGAGCGCGGTGAGTACCTGCCCGATGCGCGCCGCGCTGCGGTTGTTGCTGAACAACTGGCTGATCTCGGTGCGGCTCATCCCTGCGGCACCCGCCGCGCGCAATGCGCGCAGCACCTCGTCGGCTTCGGAATCTCCGAGTGTGTCACCGAAAATCCACCGCACCGATGCCGCCGCGTGTTCCCACACCGCGAGGGCGGCGCGCAAGTGGGATTCCCCGACATCGCCGCATCCATCCAGGAGCGCATAGATCATGCTCAGGCGCACGGTGATCGGTGCGGCGCGTGCGAGCATCGCCCCGACCATTCCCGGCACTTCCGCGCGCAAGACCGGGTACACGTCGCGCCAGAGCGCGGTCGCGGCGGCGTCGCGCTTCATTTGCCCGATGGCGCGGGCGTGTGTAATCGCCGAATATAGTCGCGAGATGAACGGCGCGAGGCACACTTCCCCGCCGCCGTCCGGTAGCAGCTTCGAATTCCGAACCGCAACCCATAAGATGCGGTTCCCCATCCCATTCGCCGCCTCGGTGCGGTCGAAGTAGCGGGTGAGTTCGTCGCGCGTGATGTGGCCGATGAGCGAGATGTGCGCCCCGGTCGCCCGCGCGGGCGCGTTCTTTGTCATGCTACTAAGCGTGCGCCCGTCCCACCCGTTACGAAGCAGCGGCGACAGGGCGTTGCCTTCGCGTTGGAACTGCTTCAGCACGCTGGCGAATTCATTCTCTACCACCATCAGCCGCTTGTCGGTGACGCCGGGGTCGCTGACGACGTACTTCCCCTCGCCGGTCTTCCGATCTACTTCCCATGATTGCACCTCGTCGCGGACGCGCCACAGCAATCCCTCGGCACTGGACAAACCGCCCTCGATGCAGGTATTTGCCCAGTGTTCGTCCACCGCCTCCAACGGTTGCCGTGCGCGTCCGAATGCTGTCCCCTTGCGAGAACCGGCGCTGCTCCCGACGGTTGCAACGAACAGGTTCAGATGGTGACGGTCATTCTCGATGGGGAAGTACGGTGCCGGGCCGATGCAGTTACCCACGAGCGCGAGGAACTGCACGAGCACCGCCACGGGGTCGGCTTCGGTGTGCGGCTCGATGGTCCGCACAATCTCCCCCGCCAATCCGTGAAATGCATCGTCGCGGAGGGTGGGCCACGGCGTTGCGGGTGCGCTCCATGGTTCCCGCGTCGGTGCCGGAGCAAGTGAGGGAAGAGGCGGGAGAGCAGCCGGGGTGAGCGCGGACAGATCGCCGGGATAGTGCGCGAGGGCGGCGGTGAGGCCCATCGGCACCTTCACGCCGGGGGGCATGTCGAGTACCACCTGCCCCGCGTTGCGATAGGCGATGGCGCGGTGCTCGTGCAGCCACGAGAGGGCTTCGTCAAGCTGCATCGTAGCGCCCTCCCTTCTGCCGATACACCAGGGCCTCGCGTATCTCGCCCAGTCGCTCGGAGAGCCACGCGCGGTTGCGGTGGTCTCCCTCGTAGTCGAGGCGTAACTGCACGCGCCGCCCCTCCCGGCGAAGGCTGATGATGTCCATCGCCGCGAGGTCGCGGTGGTGCCAACGGTACCAATCGTCTGCGTCGTGATACGGACGCGGCATCCGGTACAGCCGCGCGAGGAACGACGCAGAAAGCGTTTCGGTTGTCGTATACATGGCGCGTATCTCCGTGGGGTGACGCGCCGGGAGCGAGTGCGGTACACTAATCGTGCCATCCAAAGCAACGACCGCGCTCCCGGCCCAACTTCCGGGTAGCGTGGTCATGCGGTACAAGGAACATCTTCCCGTACCGGCACTTCGTGCCGTTCGATGTAGTCCAAGAGCGCGCGATACGGAACACGGACGGATTTACCGATCCGCACGGATGGCAACTCACCCCGCGCCACGAGGCGGTAGGCGTATGCGCGGCTAACACGCAACACGGACGCGGCTTCGGTCACATAGAGTAGTTTCGGGGTGTTTTCGGGGAACAGCGTGTCCTTCAAGGGCATAGCGTGTGCCTCCACAAGCGAAACCAGATATACGGGCTTGTGGTGGAAGACAAAATAAACCGATCCACGCAACTGTGTCCACCTCACACAGCAACGTGAATGCGGTTCCGAAAACCGGCAACACGCCTTAAATCCGACTCGAAGGTTTACGCGCTCACCAACTCCTCACGAACAAGAACATTGTCGGCGGCGAACGGGTCAACGATGTTGCGCTCCTTGCAGGGCACGTACCGCTCATCGAGCAACATCTTCCCGTCGCATTCGATCACGAACGGCATCAGGTCGTCCTGGATATAGCTTTGCAGATGCGCGTACATCGTTTCGCCATCCGGCAGCGAGTACCCGAACTTTCGACGCTGCGTCCGCTTGGAACGGCGATACATGCCAACGTCGTTGCGGTGCCAATCTGGATTGAGTGAGCAATCCGCTTGCAGTTTGCCGCCCTCGTATCGAACTGCACTATAAGCAAGGGTTCGGCCACATGCCGCGCAACAAACCCCGTACAAGATGCTGTAGGAGAGCAAGTCCGCACTATTCCTTACCTCGTACGGTCTCCAGAGCGCGTACCGTTGCATTCGTTCCTCCACTCGCTCATGTCCGTACGTATAGTACAGCCTCTATAGAATATCACGCGATAGCATGGCGTCAACGGTACTCACAAAACTGTTCAACGTTCGGCCTTCGAGTAGACGTAAATGGAAGATCAGAGTGGTGATCGCGCTGCCGGTGATGCATTGGGGGTGAGGGGCGGGAGTCTATTCTGGATTCTGTTGCGTGCGCGGGCGCTTCCTTCGAACCGCAAGTGTGTACTCAGCGGCATCAGGTACTACTGTGACAACCTCCGACTCACGTATCCGCTTCGCAGAACTCTTTAGTTCCTGCGCGACACGCTCTGCGAATACCGGAGCGCCGCTATTCGTCAATCGCCTGAGCACATCACCGACCGTCATGGGGGGACGATCTTTTTCGCCCGCTTGTCGAGTGATGACGTGCATCATTGGCCGGGGATAGAGATCAAGGAGGCTGCACAGGAATTTGTCTGGCGGTTGCGCTTCTATCCGGTAGCCGCGCAGCGCTGCTTTGGGAAAGTGCCTGAGATTCTCTGTGACGATAACCTCGGCGCGCGCTTTTACCGCAGCTGCCAGCACATGGCGATCCTTCTTGTTGTTTTTCATCACCATGGCGAGATCTTCCCAATGCTGAATCCCGGCCTCCGGGAAGAAGCCATTGATGATGTCCACGAGATTTTCCGCCTTTGCGTCATCCATCCCGATTTCTCGAATGAGGCTTCGGCGCAACTCCACGAGCGTTTCGTCGCTCCAATGTACCTGATACAGGCCGCTTTCCGCAGCGAGGAGCAAAGTGTCTCTCAGCGTTGCCGGAAAGAGCACGCAAGTATCGAGAACGACCGGGAACGTATCGTGGAGAAATTCGAAGGACACGGGCGATTACTCCCCATCTTCCGCCGAATGCGGATGAGCCTCTTCCCACGCATATAAGTCCGCCTCTTCGCTCGCCCGAACAAGTGCGGAGAACGAATTTCTTCGTTCGCTGTCACGCTGTTCTTTGTACTTCACCAAGTCCTCAAACTTGATGCGACGATGCGATCCGACGGGATGAAAGGGTATCTTGCCGGAATGGAGCAGTTGGATGAGATGAGGGCGCGAGACGTTGAGAAAATTCGCCGCCATTCGCGTAGTCAACTCCGTATGCATCGGCACCACGGTCACGGCATCGCCGGACATCAGCACTTGGACAAGATCAGCCAGCACTCGCTGTACCGAGGATGGTATCTCCACTTCTCCTTTTTCAGTGATTACGCGGGGTGGCGCATGGGATTCCAGTGCCACTGAAAAGTCCCGAAGTGCGTCGCGCTCGTTCTCATCAGCGGTGATGGCCCGACGATCTAGCAACTGAGACATGCCTTTCCTCCTCTAGTAGCCGCCAGCCCACTCTGCGTTGGCCCACTACACGAGTACATATCATACAGGATAAGTGCAATAAGTGCAAGTGAGTGTACGTGCATATCCTGTCGTCACCTCCCCATCCTATGCTACAATACCCTGTGCCTCGTGCGATGATGCACCCTACAACCGAGTTGTCGCACCCCTGCAAGATTCGCGTTAACCGGGGTTTTGTTTGCCTCGCGTCTCCCGTGCGAAATGCGGGAGTGGGCAATGGTGGGCAACGAATCGCGAGCTGGATGCGCGGCAGAGGATCGTGAGGCGCGTCGAACGGCTGCGGCTGCGATTACAGGAATTGCGCACCGATTTCGCCTTCGAAGATGGTCAGTATAAGGCGGGGCGCATCTCGCTTAGCGAAGAAGTTGCCCTCTTCTCCGCAATCACCCGCGAAACGAGTGCGATGATCGGGGCATGGACCGCCCTTGTTCCTGATAGGTCACTTTACGCCCCTCACGATGTAAATCAAGCTATCCCATCGTACTGCAATTTGTACTGCAACTGGCGCGCAGAGGCGTTGTGAGGCGGTGTCGGTGCGCGCGGCAAACTCATCGATTTCCCGAACTACGAAAGGGAAAACCGTACAACCGAGATGCACGAGAGAGACACTGTATACGCCGCCAATACATTCTTTTAATCCATTGGTCGTGGGTTCGAATCCCACCGGGCTCACCAGAATCCCCGTTTGCGTAACAGCAAAAACCGCACATCTATCGAGGGGTCGTATTGTCCCATCACAGACGGGGGGCCGACCCAACGGAGACGCAGCGACCTCTCGGCCCCAGCGCGCTGACTTGCTCTCACCGCAAGCATAATGCCTGAACAGGTTCTCGCGCGTCACGGCGATTTTACAATCCCTTCCCATTTCCCGTTCCGTACGATACAACGGGCATCAGCGCGTGTATGGACGAGATTTACCGGAGGCGACGGACGTGGGGAAGCGGCTGGTCAGGTTTCTTGGGTGCATTGGCCTCGCCGGGCTGCTCCTTGTGCTCACGGTCGCGCCGGTCGCGGCGGCGGCGATGGTCGCGCGGGTGGTCGGGAGCGGTATCCAATTCGACGGCTCCGGTTTCTATCCTGGTGAACTCGTACAAGTGACCGGGGTTCGTTATGACGGCTCGACGCTACCGTTCGGAACGGCAACGACGAACCCGGCGGGGGCGATCACCGGCATCGTGCCGTACGCCGACACCGCGCTCTACCAGATCGACGCGCGCGGGTACGCCTCCGGGATGCACGCCGTGAGCAACATCACCGGCGCGCTGCCGTATCCCGTCGTCCCACCCGGCTATCCGTATGTTGAACCGACCTATCCGTATTACACCGCCGTCGTGCCCGGTGCGCTGCCCACGAATGGCGGCTACGCGAACACCGGCTACCCGTACACAGGCGCGCCGTATGGCGGCTTCTCCCCGGGGCCGGGCTTCAATTACCCCGTACCATCGAGCGGGGCGATTCTCTATCCCTACCCCGTTGGCTATCTCGGCATTGTCGGTGTGCCGACCTTCGTGCCGACCGTTCCGTACGCGGTGGCGGGCGCACCGGTCATCTTCACCGGCACGGGATGGACGCCGGGTGTGCAGGTCGCGCTCTGGGTAACCGCGCCCGATGGCGCCAATCAGTTGCTGGCTCCGGTCACGGTCGGCGCCGATGGCTCAATCACCGATACCGTCTCGTTCGGCAGCCCCGGCGCGTGGCATCTCTCCGTGCAGATGCAGGGGATGAGTCAGCCAATCAGCGCGATCGTTCAAGTCACCTAAACCCTCCACAAAAGGGTCGGTGAACCGATGCATAGGGTGGAACGTCGCCCCAACAGTAATTTCCTGGTGCACTGTACGCGCCCACCTCGCGCATGACCTGACTACGCTACTCGCGGGCGTGTTGCGCGAGATGGCGTAACGCCTGAGTGAGGTCGTGCCGGACGACGGGACGAAGCGCCCTGGCGCCGGGGATGCGCAAGCCCGCCGCCATCGCGAAGCGCGTGCCTTCCGGCCCCGGAACCGCTGCCATGCCGATGACGAGCGCGCGCCCCTGCATCCAGCACCAACCGGGCCGCAGTACCCCGGCGAATCGGTCCCGAATGCCGATCGGCCCATGGACCAATGCTTCGAGGCGATCACCGTCCCTCCCCGTGATGCGCAGCGACCGGACGTGCCATCCAGGCGGGGCGCCTCGTGGTCGAGGCGGCAAACAGCGCCAGACATGCGGGCGTGTAGAGCACGACGTTGAGCCGGTGGAACGTCGTACCCGCGTCTCCCCGCAATGCCATCCCGATGCCCGCCACACCGCGTACGAGCAACCCGGCGGCGATGATCAGGATACCAAACTGGAGCAACCGGTCGGGGATGCGCCGACCGAGCCCACTGAGGCGATGCACCCGCGCCAGCGCCGTCAGTGCGGCAAGGAAGAGCAAGCAGGCGAGCGGACCGACGACGGTTGGCTTGAACGAGATGTCGGTATTGAGGACGGCTTGGGAAAGCGACCGCGCGTCGTGTGCGGGTCAGATTGCTCCCGTCGTCCAGTACACGTGCAGCAGCCCATCCGCCATGAGGATCGCCGCTACTAGCATCCCGCGCGCTCCTTGATTCGTTCGTTCACATCTCGCTCCCTTCGGTGGAGCATCACATCTTTGGTCATGTCATCTTCCCATCGTTCTGGCATATCGGCCGCCAACCGCTGGCAACCGACAACTGCCTCTCACGAAAGAAGAGGAGCCGAGCAGCCCGGAGGGTCCTCATGTCCCTGTGGATTGCATGGGAAGGCTGACAGCACAGCGGGCAATGCACCTGCGGGAGCGTTCATACGGTCAGGTTCGCGCCTTCGTCAACCGCGCTCATCGGTCGGCGCGGCAACTGGCGCTTCCTTCGGTCGAACCTCATATGCGCAGACGTGCGCGCCCGCGATCATGTGCGAGACGCGCATCACCTCGGCGTCCGGCAGCACGGCGCGGAGAAACGCGATCTCCGTCCGGCAGGCATGGCCATACCGCAGCGCGACGCCGAGCACCGCGCAGTTGTGCTCGGTGATGCGGAACGAACCGTCCGCGCGCTCCTCGCAGTCCGCGAGGTAGCCGTCCTCATCCAGCAGGGCGGTGACGACGTGGACCTGATCACGGAACGAGAGACCGTCCGCACGCGCGCGGGCGCGTTGCAGACGCCGTTCGCCGTGCATATCGAAGATGCGCCCGAGCAGTTCCGGGCTTTCCCCCTCGATATACTCCAGCAATTCATTCGTCAGGTCGAGGTAGTTGCGTGGGAAGAGATTGTCCCCCGCCGGGGTGAGGCAGAAAACGAATTTGGGTCGCCCGCGCCCGTCGCGTAGAGCAGTGTGGGCAATGAGCGTGTCCCGTTCGAGGGCAGTGAGATGCTGGCGCGTGCCGCTGAGCGTGATGCCGATGGTCGCGGCAATCTCCTCGGAGCGCGCCGACCCGCACTTCTTCAGCAGCGTCAGGATTTTGCGCCGCGTCTCCGGGATATTCGCGAGCGCGGGCTGTCTGTCCATGAAGGTCACCTTCCGAACCGATCAAGACCGTCACACCATGCACCAGTATAGCAACCGCGCGGTCGTTCGCCAATAAAATCAGGAAACACTCGCTTAAGTCGCGCGTCTATGCTAGGCTGAGTACCTCAGGGTCACGCGGAACGAACAAAACATCTTTCAGAGGAGACCTCGTATGGTCGCGGTACAGGGGCTTTTCGAGACGCACCTCACGGTTTCGAACCTCGCGCGGTCGAGCGCGTTCTATCGCGACGTTGTCGGGTTGCCGGTCGCGCATGTCGTGCCGGAGCGGCGGGTCGCGTTCCATTGGATCGGCGGCCCGGGCACGGCGATGCTCGGCCTGTGGGAATCCTCCGCCATCCTCAGGTTGCGGCTCCATTTCGCGCTGGCGACAACGGTGGAGGGAATGCGCGCCGCCATCCCCGCGTTGCAGTCCGTCGGCGTCGAGACGCGGGACTTCGACGGCGCGCCGACCGATGAACCCTGTGTCATCGGCTGGATGCCCGCCGCCGCACTCTTCTTTATCGATCCCGATGGGCATTCGGTCGAGTTGTTGAGCATGTTGCCGGACGAACCGGAACCGTCGATTGGAACGGTGTCATTGAGTGCCTGGCGCGCCTGCCATGTAAATCTATCGGGCGAAACGGTTCGAACGTCACCTGCGTGAATCAATCGCCTTGTTCCATTTGGCCCCGGACACTACCCGTAAGAAAGAAGTGAAAGAAGTGACGCATGGAAGTCAGCACGGCACCGGTTCGGGTCCTGGGGATCGGCGGGAGCACGCGGTCGCAGTCGATGAGCCTCGTGGCGCTGCGTGCCGCCCTCAAGGTCGCGGAGGAGGTTGGCGCGGAAACGCGCCTCGCCGCCGTCCGCGACCTTGATTTGCCGCTCTACAACGGCGAGCGCACGCTGAGCGAGTACCCGCCCTCGCTCGCGTGGCTGCTCGAAGAGGTGCGCGCCGCCGATGCGCTCGTCCTCAGTTCGCCGACGTACCACGGCACGATCAGTGGCGCCGTGAAGAACGTGCTCGACTCGCTCGAATTCCTCGCGAGCGATCAACCGGCGTACCTCGGCGGGAAGCCCGTCGCGCTCGTCGGGTATGGCGGCGCGAGCGCGATGAATGTCATCAACAGCCTCTACCACACCGTCCGCACGATCAACGGGCTGGTCGTGCCGACGGTCGTCGTCCTGTCGCGCGATGTGCTCGATGTCGAGCACGGCGAGGTGCGGGACGCGACCCTGCACAGTCGTCTCAGCCGCATGATGCGCGAGGTCACCGAGCTCGCCCAACTGATGCGATTACGACGCACGATCAGCGCGCCACAATCCGCGTGAATCAGGATGGCTGGTGCGCTTGGCGCAATGCCACAGTCGCGTGCTCGTCCAGCGTCCGTGTCACCGGGTCGATGACGACGCCGTAGTCACTACGGGCGGCCGCGACGGAGACGAAGCCGTCGAGCACGTCATCGAGCACTGCCGCGACATTGCGCGTGTACGGGTCGTAGTAGCCGCCACCGCCGGGCAGTTGCAGCGTGAAGCGCTCATCGGGGGACAAACCGACTTGCGACTTGTCCTGCAACGCGCGCCCGTCGCTGATGACGATCGCGCCAAGCGCGCCCTGCGACCCGCCCTCGTAGCCCTCCGCCGGGACGCGCGTCCGGTCGAAGATCGGGCCGAGGTTGTACGGGCGGTCCGTGCGCGTGCCGACCTCCATGTGCTGCCCGCATCCGCCCCGGAAACGACCGGCACCGCCCGTGTCCTGCGCAATCTCGCGGCGGTAAACGATCAGTGGCGCGACGCTCTCGATCACCTCGACGGGCACGCCCATCACGCCGGAGGGGAAGGCCGTCGTGTGCAGGCCGTCGCTCGTCGGGCGCGCGCCGGTGCCGCCGCAGGAGAACCAGACGTACGTCCACGGGTCGCCGCCCGGGTGCGTGCCCGTCAGTTGCGTCGCCCAGATGTTCGCCGCGCCCTCGGCGATGACGCGACCGGGCAGGACGTGCGCGAGCGCGCCGAAGACGATGCCGGGGAGGAAATGCCCGATCACATGCCGCCCCGCGACCGGGGCCGGGGGCAGCGCGTTGAGCAGGCAGCCGGGCGGCGCCGTCACCGTGACCGGGCGGAACGACCCCTCATTGTTCGGCACATCCGGGCAGAGCGCGCACTTCAGCGCGTACGTCACGTACGCATGGGTGTAGTTGAGCACGACGTTGATGCCGCGCGGGCTGGCGGGACTGGTCCCCGCCCAATCGACGTGCATCCCGTCGCCGGATTTCGTGATCGTCACTTCGAGGCGCACGGGCGCGTCGAAGCCGTCGCTGTAGCCGGAATGTCTGTAGACGCCATCGGGCACGGTGGCGATGGCGTCGCGCATCGCGCGTTCGGAGCGCTCGATGATCTCGTCTGCCAGCGGCTCGATGCTCGCCAGGCCGAACTCGGTCATGAATTCCTTGAGGCGCGCCCCGCCGACATCGTTCCCGGCCACCTGCGCGTGGATGTCGCCGAGCACTTGATCGGGTTCGCGGACATTGGCGCGGATGATCTTCACCAGTTCCGCGTTCGGCGCGCCCGCGTCGTACCACTTGGTAATCGGGACGAACAGCCCCTCCTCATACATCGAGCGCGCGTCCGCACCGAGGCCGCGCCCGCCGATATCGATGGCGTGGCACGTCGAGCCGAAATAGGCGATCAGCGCGCCGTCGTCGTTGAAGATGGGGGAGATGACGGTGAAGTCGTGCAACTGGCCCGATGTTTTCTGCGGGTCGTTCGTGATGAGCACGTCGCCGGGTCGGAGGGTATCCGCCGGGTAGACGGCGAGGAAGTGGTGGATGCAGGTCGCCATCGAGTTGATGTGCCCCGGCGTGCCCGTCACCGCCTGCGCGATCATGTAGCCGCGCGGGTCGAAGACCCCGGCGGAGAGGTCCCCCGATTCGCGCACGACGGTCGTGAACGAGGTGCGCATCAGCGCCGTCGCCTGCTCATTGACGACGGCGATCAGGCGGTTCCAGAGCACTTCGAGCGTGATCGGGTCGATGCGTTGTCGCGTCTCACTCACCGGAAGCCCCTTCTCTCAGCGTGACGATCAGGTTTCGATAGCCATCGACCGCGATGCAACCGCTGCCGATGATCGCGGTCGATTCGCGCTCCTCGATCACGGCGGGGCCGTCGAACGCCGCGCCCGGCGACAGGCGGTAACGATCGTAGACCGGCACCGGCGCGTAGCCCGCGATCTCCGGCAGGTAGATGGCGCGCTCGCCCTTGATCGCCGCGCGCACGTCGGGATCGCCCGTCGCCTCGGCGCGCAGGTTGATCTCCGGGCGCGGCCCGCTCGCGACGACGCGCCAGTTGAGCACCTCCAGCGGTACGCCCTCCGCCACGCGGCCGTAGAGGCCGCGATAAACCGCGTCGAAGGCGCGTTCGATGGCGGGGAGCGTCTCCGGCGTCAGGTCGCCGGTGTCGAGCGGCACGGAGACCTCGTGCCCCTGCCCGCGATAGCGAATCTCGGCGGTGCGTCGGAACGCCATCGCGTCGCGCGGGACGCCCGCCGCCGCGAGTGTCGCCGCGCCCTCGTCCTCCATCGCGCGGAGCAGGCCGTTGACCGCCGCGTAGTCGAGTTGGCTCAGCGGCGCGAAATACGACCGGACGAAGTCGAAGGCGAGCGGCGCGACGAGGAAGCCGACGGCGGAGGTGACGCCCGCGCCCATCGGGATGACGAGTTCCGGCGCGTCCAGAATCCGCGCGACGCGGTAGGCGTGCACCGGCCCCGCGCCGCCGAAGGCGAAGAGCGGGTAGACGCGCGGGTCCTTGCCGCGCTCCACCGCGTGGATACGGGCCGCGCCCGCCATGTTCTCATTGACGACCTGATGAATGCCCCATGCTGTCTCGACCGCCGTGAGGTCGAGTTGCGCGCCCAGCGCCGCCAATGCCGCCTCCGACCCGGCGCGGTCGAGCCGCATCCTGCCGCCGAGGAAGAAATCGGGGTCGAGGTAGCCGAGCAGCAGATCGGCGTCGGTGACGGTCGGCGCGACGCCGCCACGACCGTAGCAGACCGGGCCGGGCTGCGCGCCCGCGCTGTCCGGCCCAACCTTCAAGAGGCCGAGGCTGTCCGCCCGCGCGATGGAGCCGCCGCCCGCGCCGATCTCGATCATCTCGATCACCGGCACGCGTACGGGGAGGCCGCTGCCGCGCTTGAAGCGGTAGACGCGCGCCACCTCGAAGTCGGCGGAGACGAGCGGCTCACCGTTGTCGATGATGCACGCCTTCGCCGTCGTGCCGCCCATGTCGAACGAGAGCAGGTTCGGGCGGTTCGTCAGGCGGCCGTACTCGGACGCCGCGAGCGCGCCCGCCGCCGGGCCGGACTCGATCAGGCGGATCGGGAAGCGGCGTGCCGTCTCCACCGTCGCCGTCCCGCCACTGGAGAGCATGATGGAGAGCGATGCGTCGCGCATTCCCTGTGCACGCAGTCGGGACTCCAACTGCCGCAAGTACCGCTCGACGAGGGGACGGACGTAGACATTGGCGAGCGTCGTCGAGGTGCGCTCATACTCGCGAATCTCCGGCACGACCTCCGACGAGAGCGACACGACGAGATCGGGCGCGAGCGTCGCCAGTGCATCGCCGACGGCGCGCTCGTGCACGGGGTTGCGGTAGGAGTGCAGCAGCGACACGGCGACCGCCTGAATGTCCGCCGCGCGCAAGGCGGCGATGGTCGTGGCGAGGCTCGCGGTGTCCAGCGGCGTGCGCACGCTCCCGTCCGCCAGCACGCGCTCGTCCACCTCGAAGCGGAAACGGCGCGGCGCGAGCGGCGGCGGCATCTCCAGAAAGAGATCGTAGAGGTCGTAGCGGCCCTCGTGGCGAATCTCGACGGCGTCGCGGAAGCCGCGCGTCGAGATTAGCGCGGTACGCGCGCCCTTGCGCTCGATCAGGGCATTGGTGACGAGCGTCGTGCCATGGATGACGTTGCCGACGGTCTCCGGCGGCTCCCCGGCCTCCGCGAGCGTCTCCCTCATGCCGGTCTCGACCGCCACGGCGGGGTCATCGGGCGTCGTCAGCGTCTTGCCGATGCTTAATGTGCCGGTGCGCTCGTCGTAGACGATCAGATCGGTGAATGTGCCGCCGATATCCACCCCGGCGCGTAACGGTCGCGCGCTCGTTTCACCCACACGCGGTCTCCCCTTCATGTTCACGTTCACGGTATTCGATCATCCGACGATTGGATCAGCCCGGAATCGGGTACGCGGGCCGCTTCAGGAAGCCCGCCTCGTCCACGGGCCAGAACGAGACGAACGTCTTACCCATCAGCGCGCTGCTGTGAATCGGCCCGAAGTAGTGCGAGTCCTCGCTGGCGTTGCGGTTGTCACCGAGGACGAAATACTCGTCCGGCTTGAGCGTGTACGGCTTCCCATCCGTCGGAAAGGTGTAGGTGGGCGCCTGCGAGATGTAGTTCTCCGTGAAGGGGGCGCCGTTGACCTGCACCTTGCCGTCCCGGATGAGGATCGTGTCCCCCGGCAGGCCGATGATCCGCTTGATGAATGGCTTGTCGTGCGTAATAGGCGGGTTGATGACGACGATGTCGCCGCGCTTCGGCGGGTGGAAGAAGTAGAGATCGTGCGTGCCCGCTTTGTGCACGCCGGGGATGATATTGAGGAGGCGATTGACATCGACGTGGCGGTACGCGAGGCGGTTTTCGAGGAGGTGCTGGTTGTTGCTGAGACTCGGAACCATGCTGACGCCATCAACGACGACGGAGGGCATGATGAGGCGCATCCCGAAGAAGAGGAGGGCGGCGATCACCAGCGTCTCGATCAGCTCGCGCGCCGCACTCGGTCGCGCGCGCTGTTCCGTCGCAACGGTCGGTTCGGGTTGGCCAACGTCCCGGTCGTCCGCGACGATGTCCACGTTTTGAGTTTTTTCCGTTGCCACGCCGACCTCAATCCTCGGGGAACCGCGACCCAACTGGGGCGGAGCGTACTACGTTCGTGCATCGCGGTCAATCGAATGCGGCGACGCGACCGCCCCGAAGGAAAAGGGTATACTGGGGATAACGACGCCCCGCTGCGACGTTGCAACCGACCGAAGGGGAGTGATCGTGCCAGAAGTGGCCGCCGCAGACGCACAAGCGCCCTCCGTGCTCACATTCGATGTCGGCACCTCATCCGTCCGCGCGCTGCTCTACGACGCCCGCGCGAATGCAATCGCCGGATCGGCGGCGCAGATCGGTCACGAGATGACGACGACAGCGGATGGCGGCGTCTTCTGTGACGCCGACGCGCTCTTCGACCGTACGGCGGCGGTGATTGACCGGGTGCTTGCGGCCGTGGGTGACGCCGGGAAGCAGATCGCGGCGGTCGCGTCCGACACCTTCTGGCACAACGTACTCGGTGTGAGCGCGGACGGGGCGGCGATCACCCCCGTTTACACCTGGGCGGACACGCGGAGCGACGCGGCGGCGACGCAGTTGCGGCACGAACTCGACGAGCACGCCGTCCATGCCCGCACGGGCTGCATGATCCACGCGATGTACCTGCCAGCGAAATTGCGCTGGCTGGCGGATGCGGAGCCGGATACGATACGACGAGCGAAGTATTGGATGTCGTTCGCGGAATACTTCGTCTTCCGGTGTTTCGGTCGGCGCGCCTGCTCGCTGTCAATGGCATCGGGCACGGGTCTGCTCGATCTCAACGGCAAGATGTGGGATGAGACGGTGCTCGCCGCGTTGCCGATCAACGGCGACCAACTCTCGCCGCTCGTCGATGTGCACGAGCCGATGCAGGGACTGTCGCCGGAATTCGCCGCCCGGTGGCCCGCGCTGGCGAATCTTCCGTGGTATCCGTCGATTGGTGACGGGGCGGCAAGCAACCTCGGCAGTGGCGGCGTCAATGATGAGCGGATCGCCATTAATGCTGGCACATCTACTGCGATGCGTCTGGTGATCCGCGCGGCGTCGGTGACGGTGGCGGACGGGTTATGGGCGTACCGGGTCGATGGGAATCATTTTGTCGTCGGCGGCGCGGAGAGCAATGGCGGCAATGTCTGGGCATGGCTGAACGAACGGTTGCGGTTGGACGATGAGCCAACGGTCGAGCGGGCAATTGCGGCGATATCTCCCGATGGTCACGGCCTGACGGCACTGCCGTTCCTCGCGGGTGAGCGCAGCCCGAACTACAACGCCCGCGCGCGCGGCGCGATTACTGGCGTTCACCTTGACACGACGGGCCCGGAGATCGCCCGCGCGTTCATCGAGGCGATGAGTTATCGGTTGGGCTTCATGCACCGGATTATCGCCAGTGCGTACCCGCAGGCGAAGGAGATCATCGTCAGCGGCTCCGCGTTGCTGCACAGCGCGGTGTGGATGCAGATTCTCGCGGATGTGCTCGGCAAGCCACTCGTGGTCAGCGGGGAGGCGGAAGCGACGAGCCGGGGTGCGGCGCTGATCGCGCTGGCGAACATTGGCGCGCTCGCGTCGTGGGCAGATGCCCCGGTCCCGCTCGGCGCGACGATCCATCCGGATATGGCCGCGCATCGGGTCTATCGGGCGGCGATGGAGCGTCAGCAGCGGTTGTACGACGCGGTCGTGCCGCCACGAACGGCGCAGGATTCCGTGAGCGTTGGCACGGTGCGTGAGACGGTCATCGGCGGATGATGTCATCCCGCGCTCCGTCGTGGTAGCGTTGACTGATGCGCGGTAAGCAATCAGTATCGAACATGGTAGCGGTGGCATTGAGGACGAAACAATCAGGAGGGCATGATGGCAGCAAATCCGTTGACACTCATCAAGGACTTCGGGCAGAGCGTCTGGTACGACAACATCAGTCGCACGCTCGTGCGCGGCGGCGAACTGAAGCGACTGATCGATGAGGACGGCGTGGTTGGGCAGACCTCGAACCCGAACTTCTTCAAGGAAGCGATCGTCGGCAAAGCAGAATATGACGATCAGATGCGTGAACTTACGCAAGCAGGCAAGAGCGGCAATGAGATCTACGAAGTGCTGACGACGACGGACGTGCGCGGCGCGTGCGACGTGTTCGCACCCGTGTACAAGAGCACCAACGGCGGCGATGGGTTCGTCTCGATCGAGGTCTCACCGACGCTCGCGCACGACATGCAGCGCACGGTCGAGGAGGCGCGTCGCCTCTGGCAGATCGTTGACCGCCCGAATGTGATGATTAAGATTCCCGCCGCACCGGAGGGGATCGCCGCGATCAAGCAGGCGCTCAGCGAGGGCATCAACGTCAACGTCACGCTCGTCTTCTCCATCGCGTCGTACCGCGACGTGATGAATGCATACATCGAGGCGCTGGAGGATCGCGTCGCGCGCGGCGAGCCGGTAGACCGGATCGCGTCGGTCGGCTCGTTCTTCGTCAGCCGCGTCGATGTCGCGGTGGACAAGATGCTGGACGAGAAGATCAAGGGCGCGACTGGTGCGGAGAAAGAGAAATTGCAGGGGTTGCTCGGCAAGGCCGCCATCGCGAACGCGAAGGACGCCTACCACGAGTTCCGCGCGACCTTCAGCGGCCCGCGATGGGAGGCGCTCGCCGCCAGGGGCGCGAAGGTGCAACGGCCACTCTGGGCGAGCACCGGCGCGAAAAATCCGGCGTACCGCGACATCCTCTACGCGGAGGAGCTGATCGGCCCGGACACGGTGGACACGATGGGCCCACCGACGATCGAGGCGTTTCGCGATCACGGCCGGGTGCGGAACTCGGTGGAGGAGGACTACGCGGGCGCGCAGCAGGTGCTCCGCGACCTCGACGCCGCTGGCATCGATATGGCGAAGGTGACGCAGGACTTGCAGGACGCGGGCATCAAGCAGTTCGCGGATTCGTTCGAGGCCGTGATGAAGGATGTCCGCGCCAAGACCGAGCAATTCGCGCACGTCGCGGCGGACTGAGAACTGCGGGTGCCCATTGGGCGGCATGAGGACTGACACCGGGCGCGCTCCACGTCGCGACTGGGAAACGGATGGACCATGGACCTTGGATTTGTTGGCCTCGGGCGGATGGGATTCAACATGGTCCGCCGCTTGCGGCTGGATGACCATCGCGTCGTCGCGTGGAACCGGACGTACTCAGTCACGCAGGGGCTGACCGAGTACGGCGTGGAGGCCGTTAAATCCGTCGAGGAGATGGTCGCGGCGCTCGAACGCCCGCGTGCCATCTGGGTGATGGTCCCCTCCGGTCAGGTGACGGAGGAACAGATCGACCACCTTCTCGCCCTCCTCGATCCGGGCGACGTGATCATTGACGGCGGTAACTCGAACTACAAGGACACGATGCGCCGCGCGGAGAAGGTGACCGCAAGGGAGATGCACTTCATGGACTGCGGCACGTCCGGTGGCGTCTGGGGCCTACAGGCTGGCTACTGCCTGATGATCGGCGGCGAGCGGGATGTGTTCGACCGGTTGGAACCAATCTTCAGGACGCTCGCGCCGCCGGATGGTTACGCGCTGATGGGGCCATCCGGCGCGGGGCACTTCGTCAAGATGGTGCACAACGGCATCGAGTACGGCATGTTGCAGGCGTACGGTGAGGGGTTTGCGATCCTGGAGAAAAGCCCGTTCGATCTCGACTTGTACCGGGTCTCGCATCTGTGGAATCAGGGGAGCGTCGTGCGTTCGTGGTTGCTCGAACTCGCGGAACGGGCGTTCAATGACGACCCGCACCTGAAGAACATCCGTGGCTACGTGGAGGATTCGGGCGAGGGCCGCTGGACGGTCCAGACCGCGATGGAACTGGACGTGCCCGCGCCAATCATCACGCTCTCGCTCCTGCAACGGTTCCGCTCGCGCGAGAACGAGGAATTCAGCGATCAGGTCGTGGCCGCGCTGCGGAAGCAGTTCGGCGGCCACGCGGTGAAGACACAGTAGGGAAGTAGACGGTAGACAGTAGGCAGCGGGGAGTAGTCAGTAGTCAGCGTCCCTCCGGTATTTTCCTGTCTACCGTCTACTGACTATTGTCTACTTGCTAACGCCAACTCCGAGGAGAACGCGGGATGCTTGAAACGACGATCGTCAACCCGTTGCGCGAGGGATTGCGTTTGCAACGGACGCCGGAGCCGTGCGTCATGGTGATCTTCGGCGCATCCGGCGACCTGACACGCAGGAAACTCGTGCCGGCGCTCTACAACCTCGCGCGGGAGCGGCTGCTGCCCGGCGGGTTCACTGTAGTCGGCGTCGCGCGGCGACCCATCGGCAATGATGCATTCCGCGAGCAGATGAAGTCCGGCATCAACGAGTTCTCGCGCGTGCGCCCGGTACAGGAGACCGTCTGGGAGAATTTTTCCCAAGGTATTCATTATCATCAGACCGAGTTCCACGACGATGACGGGTACGCGCGCCTTGGCGAGTTGCTCGATCAGATCGACCGCGAGCGCGGGACGTGCGGCAACCGCGTCTTCTACCTCGCGACCGCGCCCTCGAACTACAGCGAGATCATCAGCCAGTTGGGCAACCACGGCCTCGCCCGCCGCCTCGCCCCCGGCGTACAGGAGGACGGGCCGTGGCAGCGGATCATCATCGAGAAGCCGTTTGGCCACGATCTCGAATCCGCCCGCGAGTTGAACAACCAACTCGCGGAGGTCTTCTCGGAGCGGCAGGTCTTCCGCATCGACCATTACCTCGGTAAGGAGACGGTGCAGAATATCCTCGTCTTCCGCTTCGCGAACGGCATCTTCGAGCCGCTCTGGAACCGCCAGTACGTCGATCACGTGCAGATCACGGTGTCGGAGAGCATCGGCGTCGAGGGGCGTGGCGGGTACTACGAGGAGTCGGGCGCGCTGCGGGACATGGTGCAGAACCACATGATGCAGCTGCTCGCCTTGATCGGCATGGAGCCGCCCGTCTCGAACGACGCGACGGGCGTGCGCGACGAGAAGGTCAAGGTGCTGCACGCGATCCGCCCGATCCACCCGGAGGATGTGAACAAATACACCGTGCGCGGCCAGTATGGCGCGGGGGATGTCGCGGCGCACGCGATCCCCGGCTATCGGGACGAGGTCGGCGTCCTGCTCAACTCGACGACCGAGACATTCGTCGCGCTCAAATTCTTCATCGACAACTGGCGCTGGGCGGATGTGCCATTCTACTTGCGGACGGGGAAGGCGCTGCCCAAGCGGGTGACAGAGGTCGCCATCCAGTTCAAGCCCGCGCCGCACCTGCTGTTCGAGAGCGCCGCCGACAGCATGGAGCCGAATGTGCTCGCGCTGCAAATCCAGCCCGATGAGGGCATCTCGATCAAATTCGGCACGAAGGTGCCCGGCCCGACGGTGCAGATTCGCTCCGTCAACATGGATTTCCGCTACGGGACGTATTTCGGCATCGAGCCGCCCGATGCCTACGAACGGCTGCTGCTCGATTGTATGCTCGGCGACTCGACGCTCTTCACGCGGCGCGATGAGGTCGAGGTGGCGTGGTCGCTCATCACGGCGATTCACCAGGGGTGGGGGATGATCGCGCCACCGCCCTTCCCGAATTACGCGGCGGGCACCTGGGGCCCGGAGCGGGCGCACGAACTCCTCGCGCGGGATGGCCGGACGTGGCGTCGCATGAGGACCCGGTAGGAGGCGCGTGATGGCAACCGACGAGGCCAATGCAAACACCGCCCCGGCGCCGCAGAATGGGCAGCAGCCCGTCGATGTGCGCGAGATCGAGGACGCGCTGACGCAGCTCTGGATGACGAACCAGGCGGGCGGGCGTTCCGGGATGCAGGCGTATATCCTCAATCTCATCATCTTCGTCGGCGCGGATGCGGACATGGCGGAGGTGCAGGGGATCGCCGCGAAGGTCGGCGCGATGCACCCGTCGCGCACGATCATTCTTCACACCCACCCGGAGGGTGACACGAATCTGCGCGCGTGGATCTCCGCGCAGTGCGAGTTCCCCGCGCATGATGAGCACGCCGGCTCCGAGCAGGTGACGCTCGAAGCGGCGGGCGATGGCGTCCGGCAATTGCCGGGCACGGTCATCCCGCTGCTGATCCCGGACGTCCCCGTCGTGCTCTGGTGGCAGGGCGAGGGGCTGTTCACGCACCCGATCCTGCCGACGCTGATGGACGCGGCGGATCAACTCGTCGTCGATACCAGCACCTATGCGGACACGCTCAACGTGCTCAGTCGCGTGCACTCGCTCGCGACGGAGGAGTATCCGGGCGTCTCGTTCCGCGATCTGTCGTGGGGGCGGCTGACGGCGTGGCGCGAGTTGACTGCGCAGTTTTTCGACGCGCCCTCGACGCGCCCCTACCTTGACGGCATCCACCGCGTGCAGCTGACGTACGCGCAGGATGCCACGGGCGAGATCAAGCCGGAGCAGGCGTTGCTGTACGTCGGTTGGCTCGCGTCGCGGCTCGGGTGGGAGACAATCCCGAACCTGCGGCGGGTCGGGCGGCAGACGCTCCTCGTCGTCCGCAATGGCGACGCGCCGGTGACATTTGAACTCTCGTCGCAGCCCGCCGACGACCTCCCGCCCGGCTGTCTGCTCACGGTCGTTCTGACGGCGCAATCCGGCGACGCCACCGCGACCTTCACAATCCAGCGCGCGGACGACCGCGAGCACACGGTGGTGACGATGGAAATGCAGGGGCAACCGCCGCAGGAACGGATCGTACCGCTGATCGAGAAGAGCGTCGCCGAGGCGTTGACGGAGGAAGTCAGCACTGTGCGGCGCGACCATGTGTACGATGAGGCGCTCGATGTCGCGATGCGACTGGCGAGCGTACGGAGTGGAGGAAGCCGGTGAACGATACCCAGCGCGAAGTCGTGATGCTCCCTGATCTGGACGCGGTGAGTCACGAGGCGGCACGCCGGTTCGTCGCCATCGCGAATGACGCCATCGCGGCGAATGCGCGGTTCACCGTGGCGCTCGCGGGCGGTTCGACGCCGGAGCGTCTCTATCGGCTGCTCGCGTCGGAGGCGTACCGGGACGCGGTGCCGTGGGCCTCGGTCTACATCTTTTTCGGCGACGAGCGGTGCGTCCCGCCCGACGACGCCGAGAGCAATTACCGGATGGCGAGCGCGTCGCTGCTGTCACACGTCCCGATCATGCCGGAGCGCATCTTCCGGCTGGAGGGTGAGCGCGACCCGCAGAGCGCTGCCGTCACCTACGACGCGCGCCTCGGCGATGTCTTCGGCCTCTCGCCGGGCCGGTTGCCGCAGTTCGACCTCGTGCTGCTCGGCATGGGACCGGACGGGCACACCGCGTCGCTCTTCCCGCACACCGAGGGGCTGAAGGTCGTCGAGCGGCTGGCGACGGCGAACTACGTGCCGCAGTTCGACTCGTGGCGGCTGACCCTGACCTATCCCGTGCTCGACGCCGCCGTGAACGTCATCTTCCTCATCGGGGGCGCGGAGAAGGCGGACGCGCTGCAGCAGGTGCTTGAGGGGCCGTTCAACCCCGACGAATACCCGGCCCAAGGCGTGCGGACACCCGACGGGACGGTGACGTTCCTCGTGGATGCAGCCGCCGCGCGTACGTTGAGCAGCGCCTCGTAACGGTCACATTGCCATGTGCGGTGATTGACCGCGTGCTGCGTTCGCGTCGGAGGCCCTCCCCGAGGCGGAGAGGGCAGCCGGAAGATTCAGAGCCCCCTCCCGCTCCGGGAGGGGGCAGGGGGTGGACTTCTAATCCGCACGCGGGATGATTTGCGAACAGGTGTCCGTACGTGCTATCCTGTTGCGATAATCCACTTGCTTCGTGCAGCGTTTCCGCACCGGGATGAAGGAGCAACCCAATGTCCGGACATTCAAAATGGTCTTCCATTAAGCACCAGAAGGGCGCGAAGGACGTGCAGCGCGGCGCACTCTTCACGAAACTGGCGCGCGAGATTTCCGTCGCGGTGCGATCGGGCGGCAGCGGCGACCCGGAGGCGAACTACCGCCTGCGTCTCGCCGTCCAGAAGGCGCGTGGCAACAACATGCCGAGCGACAACATCGAACGCTCGATCAAGAAGGCGCTCGGCGCGGATGACAACACGACCTACGATGAGGTGCTGTACGAGGGCTTCGGCCCCGGCGGCGCGGCGATCCTCGTGCAGGCGCTGACCGACAACCGGAACCGCACGGTCTCCGAGGTGCGCAGCGCCTTCACGAAGTACGGCGGCAACATGGGCGAGTCCGGTTCCGTTGGCTGGATGTTCGCCAATCGTGGCGTCATCACCATCGGCGTTGATGGCAACGACCCCGACGATGTCGCGCTGATGGCGATTGACGCGGGCGCGTCGGATGTCGAGCCGTCCGACGATCTCCTTGAGGCGTACACCGAGCCGCAGGAACTCAAGGCCGTGGAGGACGCCATCCGCGCGATGGACCTCCCCATCGAAGAGGCGGGCCTCCAGTACGTCCCGTCAACGACGGTCGCGCTCGACGATAGTCAGACCGTGCAGGCGTTGCGGCTGATCGAGAAACTGGAAGAACTCGACGATGTGCAGCAGGTCTATTCCAATCTGGAGATCTCCGACAGCGTGATGGCACAGGCGGGCGCGTAGGCAATCGCAATCGAGGTTCCCGATGGACGTCGTGACGCTAGGCATTGATCCAGGGACGGCAATCCTCGGCTACGGCGTGGTGAAGGGCGACTCCGACCCGGAGGTTGTCACCTACGGCGTCATCCGCACCGATAACTCGATGACGCCGGAGAAGCGGTTGCAGCGGCTCTACGACGCCGTCTCGCGCCTGATCGCGGAGCATCTGCCGGATGCCGTCGCGGTCGAGCAACTCTTCTTCTCGAAGAATGTTACGACGGCGCTGCCGGTGATGCAGGCGCGCGGCGTCGTGCTCCTCGCGGCGGCGAGTGCGGACTTGCCCGTCTCGGAGTATCGCCCGATCGAGGTGAAGCAGGCGATCACAGGGTATGGCCGGGCGGACAAGGCGCAGATGCAGGAGATGGTGCGCATCCTCCTGCGGTTGGAGACGATCCCGCAGCCTGACGATGCCGCTGACGCACTCGCCATCGCCATTTGCCACGTCCATTCGCAGCGATTCCAACGTGCCACCCACGCGGTGGCGGCGCCGAATGCCCGCATCCGGCCCGCGTAAGCCCCGGACGCGGCGCGTTCGCCTCGACCAACTGCTGGTGGATCGCGGCCTCGTCGCGAGCCGCAGCCGGGCGCAGGCGCTCATCCTCGCCGGGCAGGTGCGGATCGGCACGGATGTTCCCACGAAGGCGGGCGCGCTCGTCCCGGAGACGTGCGACCTGCGCGTGATCGCCCCGCCGCGCTTCGTCAGCCGTGGCGGGGAGAAACTCGATCACGCGCTCGCGGCGTTTGACATCGCGGTCGCGGGCCGCGTCTGTGCCGATTTCGGCGCGAGCACGGGCGGCTTCACGGATTGCCTGCTGCAACGGGGCGCGGCGCGCGTCTACGCGATCGACGTGGGGTACGGGCAACTCGATTACCGTCTCCAGCAGGACGCACGCGTTATCGCGATGGATCGCACGAACGCGCGGTTCGTGGCCGAGCTGCCGGAGCGCGTCGCCCTCACCGTCATCGATGTCTCGTTCATCGCGTTGTCGCTCGTGCTCCCGGCGGCCATCGCGGTCGGGGACGACCGGAAGGAGATCGTCGCGCTGATTAAGCCGCAGTTCGAGGCGGGGAAGGGCGTGGTTGGGCGTGGCGGCGTCGTGCGGGACCCCTCCGTGCACCGCGCTGTGTTACAATCCGTCGTCACGGAAGCGGGGCGGCACGGGCTGTTGCTGCGGGGGCTGACCGCCTCACCGCTGCGCGGCCCGGCGGGCAACATCGAGTTCCTCGGGCACTGGTGCGCCGATGCCTCCGGTGACGTTGCGAACGCCGCGTCGCTCATCGCGACCGCGATGCTGGAAGCGCCGGGAAGAGTGCAATAGCAAGGCAGCGTGGCATGACGAAGCGCGGGAGCGCCAACGCAATTGGGATGCTCGTCCACCCCGAGAACCCCGCCGCGCAGGAGACGGCGCGGCGCATCCGGGAACATCTGGACGCCGACGCGATCCCCTGCTGGGAGGAATCGACGCGCGTGACGGACGTGGCCGAATCCATCCTCGCGACGACGCGCCTCCTGCTCGTGCTCGGCGGCGACGGGTCGCTGATGCGCGCGGCGCAACTGACCGCGCCGTGTGACATCCCGGTCGTCGCCGTCAGCCTCGGTCGACTCGGCTTCCTCGCGGAGTTGACGCCGGAGAACGCAGTGGATTTGCTGCCCCAATTCCTTGCTGGCAACTACTGGCTCGACCGGCGGTTGATGCTCGAAGTGACCGTTCGGCGCGCGGATGGCACGACGCAGACGGCGCTCGCGGCCAACGACGCGGTAGTGACGAACCCGCGACCGTCGCGCGTGCTCGACATCACCTGCGCGGTCGATGACGCGCCCGTGACGACCTTCGTGGCGGACGCCTTCATTGTCTCGACGCCGACGGGTTCGACGGCGTACAACCTCGCGGCGCACGGCCCGATCGTCGCACCGTGGACGAAGACGATGATCCTCACGCCCGTCGCGCCGCACCTCAGTTCGATTGACACGCTCGTCATCTCCTCGGACGCGCGGGTGACGCTACGGGCGTGGTCGCGGGAGGGCGCGGTGCTCACGTCGGATGGGCAGATCGATATTCCGCTGGCGCAGGGTGATGAGGTACACATCTGCGGCTCGCGCCACACGCTCGCCCTCGCGCGGGTCAACCCCCGCAATCACTTCTACGCGACGCTCGTCAGCCGCCTGATTCGCCGCGAGCAGTGGAACACGAATGCCCCCGCAGGGTCGTGACCGTGACCCGTTCGCGGCCATCCGCGCGGCGCTGACCTCGGAGCGCTCCGAAGGCGCGAGCGATGCCGCGCGGACGCTCCGGCTCGACGGCGCGCGCGAGGCGCGGACCGGCATCCCGGAAGTGATCTACGCGCCGGGAAAGACCGCATCGCAACTGATCGATGCCGCGCGCGGATTGGTTGCGGCGAACGGGCGCGCGATTATCAGCCGCATCGGCGCAGGTGCGGTTGACGGGCTCCGCGCCGCGTTTCCCGATCACGTCGTCACTATCGGCGCGGGGATGCGCACCGCGACAATCGAAGCGCCAGGATATCGACCGTCCAGCGCGGGCGGGCACGTCGGCATCCTGACGGCGGGGACATCCGATGTGACGGCGGCGGATGAGGCGCATGTGATGGCAGTTGCAATGGGGTGTGATGTGCGCATGGTGGCGGACGTCGGTGTGGCGGGGCTGCACCGGCTGTTCCGACCGCTTGAGGACCTCTTCGCATGGGGCGCGGACGCGCTCATCGTCGCGGCGGGGATGGACGGCGCGCTGCCCTCCGTCGTGGCGGGCCTGTCGCACGTCCCGGTGATTGGGCTGCCGACGCCGGTGGGCTACGGCGTCGGCGCGGGTGGGGTGGCGACGTTGCACGCGATGCTCCAGTCGTGCGCGCCCGGTCTCGTCGTCGTCAACATCGACAATGGCATCGGCGCGGGCGTCGCAGCGGCACGGATCGCCAACCAGTCCGCAGCGGCGCACCTCCGTGCCGGTTCATCCCGACGTGATCGGCCCCCAGCCCCGCGCGGCGAGTAGCGAGCGCGCCATCGTGATCGGGTCGCTCCGGCCCTCGACGAGCGCCTTCATCGCCACCTGCGCTGTGCCGGGGTGCGTCAGGTAGCGATCGACCGCGCTCCGAACCTCGTTGTGGACGAGCGCCTGCACCTCTGCCCAGAGCCGCCGCGCGGCGCGAGCCTCGCCCTCCGTCGAATCTGCAAGCGCGACGCGATGCGCCTCGATGGCGTCCGCCAGCGCGGCGATGCCCTCTCCGGTCTGCGCCGTCGTCGCGAGGACGGCGGGCGTCCAGGTCTCGCGGTTCCCCGCCGCCTCGGCCACATCACGGAGGTCGGTGAGGGCGGCGCTCGCGCCCGGCAGGTCGGCTTTGTTGACGACGAAGATGTCCGCGACTTCGAGCACGCCCGCCTTGAGCGCCTGCACCTCGTCGCCCGTCGCTGGCGTCTGCACGAGCACGACCGTCGCGGCGACGGAGGCGACGGTGACGCCGTCCTGCCCGGCCCCGACCGTCTCGATGATGACGCGCTCGTAGCCCGCGACATCCATCAGGCGGGCGGTCTGCATCGTTGTCAGCCCGAGGCCGCCGTGGTAGCCGCGCGCCGCGCTCGACCGGATGAAGACCTTCGGGTCCGCCGCCGCGCGCTGCATCCGAATGCGGTCGCCGAGCGTCGCGCCGCCCGTGCACGGGCTGACGGGATCGACCGCGATCACGCCAACTGAGAGATCGCGGCGCCGGTACTCGCGCACGAGGACGTCGGTCAGCGTGCTCTTGCCCGCGCCGGGAGGGCCGGTGACGCCGATGACGTGTGCCCGCCCGCGCGACGCGAAGAGGCGCTCGGAGATTTGCAGGCCGTCGGGGTCCCCCGCCTCGATGAGCGAGATGCCCCGCGCGAGGGCGACGCGATCACCGGCGCGAATCCGATCGACAAGAGTGCCGATGCGGTCGGTGGGCCGCTCCGCGCTCATTCCGCGCTCCGCGTGCCGAGGTGGCGGTTGCGCGGCGCGTTGTCGCGGATGAAGGCGATGCTCGTCGCCAGCGGCGTGCCGGGGCCGAAGACCGCCGCGACGCCCGCCTCCTTCAACGGTTCGATGTCCTCGTGCGGGATGATTCCCCCCGCGACGATCAGGATGTCATCAAGTCCGACCGCGCGGAGACCGGCTATCACGCGCGGGAAGAGCGCCGCGTGCGCGCCGGAGAGGCTGCTGAGGCCGAGCACATCGACATCCTCCTGAATCGCCGCCTCCACGACCATCTCCGGCGTCTGGTGTAGGCCGGTGTAGATCACTTCCATGCCGCTGTCGCGCAGCGCGCGCGTCAGCACCTTCGCGCCCCGGTCGTGCCCGTCGAGGCCGACTTTGGCGATCAAGACGCGGATTGGCCGATTCTCCATGGAAACCTCCGCTTGGTTCGGGGTTCGAGGAAACCCCAACTCCCGACCCCCCTCATCAGGAGCAGTGTAGCCCGCCTTAGCAGTTCTGGCACGCGGCAGACGCTGATCGCCCTTTCATCTCACCCCGAACCGCGAACCAAACGGACTACCGCGCCGGATACGGATAGAAGCCCGCACCGCTCTTGCGGCCCAGATTGCCCGCCGCGACCATCTGGCGAAGCAGGGGGCAGGGGCGGTACTTGTCGTCACCGAGACCGTGGTGCAGCACCTCCATGATGTTCAGGCAGACATCGAGGCCGATGAAATCCGCGAGCGTCAGCGGCCCCATCGGATGCGCCATGCCAAGTGTCATCACGGTGTCGATCGCCTCGCGGCTGGCGACGCCTTCCATCAGACAGAAGATCGCCTCATTCAGCATCGGCATCAGGATGCGGTTGGAGACGAAGCCCGGATAGTCGTTGACGGTGACCGGCGTTTTGCCGAGCCGTTGCGCGAGGGCCTCCGTTGTCTGGTACGTCGCGTCGCTGGTGCGAGCGCCGCGCACGATCTCCACAAGCCGCATCACCGGCACCGGGTTGAAGAAATGCATCCCGATCACGCGATCGGGGCGGCCCGTCGCCGCCGCGATCACGGTGATCGAGATGGACGAGGTGTTGGACGCGAGGAGCGTGCCCGGCCCGCAGAGCGCATCCAGACGACGGAAGAGGTCGGTCTTGACCGGCTCGGACTCGAAGACCGCCTCGATCACCATCTCCGCATCGCGCGCCGCGCCGATGTCCGTCGATCCCTCGATGCGCGCGGTGGCTTGGTCGGCGTCGGCCTGTGTCAACGCCTCCTTGCCCACGAGGCGCGCGAGTGACGACGTGATGGTGGCGCAACCGCGCGCGACGGCGGCATCGTCCGTGTCGATCATCGTCACACCCAGCCCGGAGACTGCGGCGGCCTGCGCGATCCCCGCGCCCATTGCCCCCGCGCCAATCACCGCGATGGTGCGGATGGTAGCGCGCTCTGTTTCCTTCATACTTATCGGGTTCCTTTCATTACGTCGAGGGGGCGACTTTCTCGTTGGTGGCGCTGGATTCCATTCCTCACCCCCGGCCCCTGTCCCTCGCCCGGAGATCGTGGTTCGTGTCAAATCCCTGCGGCGATGAAGAGGGGACGGGAACGGTTCTGCTCGTTACTCGCTCCTCGTTACTCGTTACTTTCCCGTTGACGAGGCGCATCACCTCGTCCATGTCGCTCGTCAGCCAGTGGGTGATCGCGTCGGCGGCGGCAGGCAGAATCTCACGCTCCAATAGCTCGCGCTCGCTCGGCGCGAAGAGTTTCAGCACATGCCCCATCGCCTTGCCGCCGCCCGTCGGGCGACCGATGCCGAGCCGGAGGCGGGGCACCGCGTCCGTGCCGAGCGACGCGATGATGCTGCGCAGCCCGTTGTGGCCCGCCGCGCTCCCCGACGGCCGGATGCGCAGCGTGCCGAAGGGGAGGTCGGCCTCGTCGTAGACGATCAGCACCCGCGCGGTCGGCACCTTGTACCAGTGCATCAGTTGCTGCACGGCGGTGCCGGACGCATTCATGAAGGTCTGCGGGCGCGCGACGATGACCGAGCGGCTCTCCACCCGACCCGTCGCGAGTTCGGCCTGCATCCGTTTGCCGCTGAACCGCAGGTCGTTGCGCGCGGCGAAGCGGGAGACCGCCATGAAGCCGATGTTGTGGCGGGTTCGTTCGTATTCCTTCCCCGGATTGCCGAGGCCGACAATTAACGCATCAGTGGGCACGGATCGTCCTTTCGTGGCGCTTTCGTGGCGGCGCGACGAGCACGCGCGTGTAGAGATCGGCGGTTTCGGCGGCGGCGCGACACCATGAGAAGTGGGTCGCACGCGCGATGCCGCGCTGCCGCAGGTCGGCGCGCAGGGGCGGGTCGTCGGTGAGGCGGCGCATCGCCGCAGCCCACGCGGCGGGGTCGTCCGCCGGGGCGGTCAGCGCCGCCATGCCGGTCACTTCGGTCAGCGCGCGCGCGCCGCTGACCACAACGGGCGTGCCGCACGCCATCGCCTCCAGCGCGGGCAGGCCGAACCCCTCCTCCCATGAGGGGACGAAGAGCGCGAGCGCGGCCCGATAGAGCGGCACCAGTTCGTCCGGCGTGACGGTCTTCAGCCAGACGACGCCCGATTCATCCCGGAAGCGCGCGACGGTTGCCGTGCTGTTCCACCCCTCGGAGCCGCCGACGATGAGCGCAATGGGATCGGGGCACGACCGGCGGTACGCGCAGTACGCATCGAGAAGTGTGTCGAGGTTCTTTCGCGGCTCGATGGTGCCGAAAGCGAGGAAAAATCGGCGCGATTCTTGGGGCATTCCCCGTGCTGCAAATAATTCAGCGAGCGTGGGGGGCGACGCTTCGTTCGAGGGAGTGAAGCGTGCATCCGCCGCTTCGTGGATCACGGTGATGCGTGCCGGGTCGGCGTCAAGCAGGGCAATGAGATCGTCCCGCGTCGCCCCGGAAACGGCGATCATCGCGTCCGCCGAGTGAACTGCCCAGCGGACCTGGCCGTAATAGCGTTGGGCCTCTGCGGTCAGTCGCGCGGGGTGCCGGACGAAATCGAGGTCGTGCACGGTGACGACGGTGCGCCACGGGCCGAAGCGCGGCGGGATGAAATCGGGGCTGTGGACGAGCGACGGGCGGAGTCGCGCGTACTCGACGGGCAGCGACCATTGTTCGAGGCGGTGATGCGGCGGTGTCCAGAGCGTTGGCTGACGGACGGAGGCGGGGAGGGCAGTATGCATGCCGCCGCGCCGCGATTGGGCAATGAACAGCGTCTGCCCCCGCGCGGCGAGCACGGGAATGAGCGCGGCCGTCAGTTGCCGCGTGTACGCTGCGATGCCACCGGTGCGATACCCGCACATGCGGGCGTCGAGGACGATGCGGGCCACGAAAAAACGCCTCCCCGCGCGATTGCGCGCGTCGATGCTATACTGATGGGTGAAGGTGCCACCGCGCAAGGGCACGATCCTTGTTCAAACGAGTGGAGAACGCGAACACAATGGAATTCTTTGGTATTGGCGCATCGGAACTGATGGTCCTGCTCGTGATCGCGATTGTGATGTTCGGGCCGGATAAAATCCCGACGATGGCGGCGCAGGTCGGCAAGACGATCCGCGAGTTCCGCAAGTACACGAGCGACCTCACGAAGGAGTTCGACGCCGCGACCGGCGACTTGCGGAAAGAGTTTCAGGACATCGCCGGGGACATCAAGGGCGAGATCCAGGCGACGCAGGCAGATTTGCGCAGCCAGTTGGACCTGACGAGTTACTTAAACGGCGACGCGGCGGCAGCGACGGTCGCCGCAGGGGCGACGACAGCGACCGAGGCCGCACCCGCCACGCTCGCTGTGCCTTCGGAAACGGAAACGAGCGTTGCGGTCGAACCCGCGCCGGAGCAAGCGGAGACATACACCGTGAAGACGGCGTATGCCGAAGCGCTTGATGACGCGAGTGAAACGTCATCGGAGCCGGTCACCGAACTCGCAACGAATGGCCATACCGCCCCGGTCGTCACGAAGGCGGAACCGCTCGTGGACCTGGTGAACCTCGTTGTGGACGAGCCGCACACGGAGCCGGAGACGATCACCGAGCCGGCGAATGTGACTGGACCCGAACCGGAGTTGGCGCTCGTCACCGCCGCGCCGTCTCCCGGCGGAACCGAACCGGCGTCTGCGCCGCGCAAGGCGGTTGGCGGGAGCGTCGCGGGGAGCAAGTACGCGCGCCGCCGCTCAGCCTAACGGTTGGACGATGCCCGCCGTCAACGCGGTTTCCGGGGCCGGGAAGGCAGCGAGCGCCACCATCCGGGAGAGAATCGCCCAGATTTCGGGCCGTTTGTTCAGCCGCGTTGGCCGGCCGTTCCGGTCGATGAAGAGATGCTCGGTGAAGCCGTTCGCCAGATGGGTCGTGCCGGATGCGGACAGGCGATGCACGGCGTACTCGAAGCGGATGCGCACGGGCGTCATCGCCGCGATGCGCGTGCCGATGGCGAGCAGATCGTCGTAGCGCGCGGCCTGCTGGAACTCCGCGCCGCAGGCACGCAGGGGCATCTGCACGCCGTGCCCCTCCAGTTGCGCGTAGGTCATGCCGTGATCGCGGATCAACTCGCAGCGTCCGGTCTCGAAATAGGCGAAGAAGTGGCTGTGGTAGATGAACCCCATCTGATCCGTCTCGGCGTAGCGGGTGCGGACGAGCGCCGCTCGATGCACCGCCGGGTCCGGTCTGAGCGCCATGACGAGTCCCTCCGGTACGTGCACTGTTGTCGGCAGGTCCGCCACCGCCGCGCTGATGGGATAGTGGTTGCCTATCATACCAGACGGGGCCGGGGCGGTTCGTGAGCGTGGCGCGTGACACATGGTTTCAATTCACCGTCGATGCGTCGGACAGCGCGTCGCAGGCGCGCGCGGGCCGGTTCGTGACGCCGCACGGGGCGATTGCGACGCCCGCATTCATGCCGGTGGGCACGCAGGCGACAGTGAAGGCGCTCGACCCGGACGATCTCCACGCGGTGGGCGCGCAAATCATCCTGTCGAACACCTATCATCTCAGCCTGCGGCCCGGCGCGGCGATCGTCGAGCGGGCAGGCGGGCTGCACCGCTTCATGGCGTGGGATGGCCCGATCCTGACCGACAGCGGCGGCTTTCAGGTTTTCAGCCTCGGCGACCGCCGGAAGGTGAACGATGATGGCGTGACCTTCCGCTCGCAACATGACGGCAGCCTGCGGCGGTTCACGCCGGAAACCGTCCTCCGCATGCAGGAGCAACTCGGCGCGGACATCATCATGCCGCTCGATGAGTGCGTCGCGCTGCCCGCTGACGATGCCACGCTCCGCAGCGCGTTCGACCGAACGCACCGCTGGCTCGACCGCGCGCTCCGTGCCAAACAGCGGGATGACCAGGCATTGTTCGGCATTGTTCAGGGCGGGTTGAACGCCGACCTGCGGCGCGAGGGCGCACGCGCAATCGCACACCTCCCGGTGCCGGGTGTTGCCATCGGCGGGTTGAGCGTGGGCGAGAGCAAGCCGGAGATGTACGCCACGCTGGCAGTGACGACCGACGCGCTGCCGACGGACCGACCGCGCTACCTGATGGGCGTCGGCTCGCCGGAGGACTTGTGGGAGGGCGTGGCGCGCGGGGTGGACCTCTTCGATTGCGTGCTCCCGGCCCGCGTGGCGCGGCACGGTGGCCTCTACACGCCTGCGGGCCGGGTCAATATGCGCAACGCGCGGTTCCGCGATGATTTCGGGCCGGTCGATCCCGCCTGCGGCTGCCCGACGTGCGCGCGCTTCTCCGCCGCCTACCTGCACCACCTCTACCGCGCGGAGGAATTGCTCTGGTACCAGCTCGCGACGATCCACAATCTCTGGTTTATCCTTCGGCAGATGGAGCGCATCCGGGCCGCGATCATCGGCGGGACGTTTACCGAATCGCTCGCGGCGTTCCAAGCCCGCTATCATGTCGCCAATCAGCGGGCCGCGATCGATGCGCGCCAGCGGTTCGTCGTCAGCCGCGCGAAACACGGTCAACATTGACCGTCGGTGCGCGGCTCCGTACAATACTGTGACGTTTGCCCGTACGTACTTCGTACTTCGGGCGTTCCTGGAATGGGGTAGGCCAACGAGTATCCAGCGTGGATCATTCAACCGGGGAGTGGACGCTCCGCCACTGCTGCCGGCGGCGCACTCCGTCGGCGGTCAGACCCGACGCGCGTGGCGCGTGCTCACCCTCAGTTTCATGTGCTTCGCGATTCTGCTGAGCGGGTTGGGCCTTGGTTACCGCACGTACCGCACGAACGCGACAAGGCCGCGCGGCGGCGCGGTGCGGCAGATCATCACGGGCAATCAGGCGCAGGTACGGTTGCGGCAGCAGACGAATTGGAACGACGTGACCGCAGGCAGCATCATCAACGAGGGTGACACCGTGCGCACGGGCGATGACACGCGCATGAAAGTGGCGCTCTTCGATGACACGCTCGTCGAACTCTCTGCGAACTCGGAGGTGACGTTCGAGAGCCTGCGCGCGTCGCAGTATATCGACCGGAACGCGGCGATCCTGCTCCGCCAGGATTACGGTCGTCTGGTCGTCTCCGCCAATCCCGACACGCCGTTCACGAGGATGCAACTCGATGTGCGGACGCGGGGTGGGACGATTGAGGCGCGGCAGCCGGGGACGCGGTTTCGCGTGCTCGTATTGCCCGGGCAGGAAGGCAATCCGGGCCGTGTCGATGTTTCCGTGCTGGATGGGGCGGATGTGATCGTCGCGGCGGTGGGCCAGCGCGTGAGCGTCGCCAACGGGCAGCAGACGATCATCACTGTTGGCGCGGCCCCGTCTGCACCGTCCGTCAAGCAGCGCGAACTTGTTGAGAACGGGGATTTCCGGTTGGGGCTGAACAGTCGCGATCAAGCGCCGAGCCATTGGACGAAGGAACAGGACGACGGTGGCGACGGTGTGGGGAACCGCGCTGTGGCCGAAATTGTGCCGGACATCGTCCGCGGGCAGTCGGTGAACGCCTGCCATTTCGTTCGAAGCGGCGGGAACAACGACAGTGACCTCATTGGCATTAAGCAACTGCTCGCGTTCAGCGAATTGGATGAATACGACTCCGTCGTCCTGAGCGCCGACGTGAAGATCGTGAGCCACAGCCTCTCGGCGGGCGGCGTGCGTGGCTCGGAGTATCCGCTGATCTTTCTCGTCCGCTACGTCAACGCAAAGAACGACCCGCAGGAAGTTGGCCGGGCATTTTACACGCACAACGAGGACGGGAATCGCACCGATTACGGCACCGTACAGGGCGCGCAAGTGAAGCCGGGTGTGTGGAACGAGACGTTCCACTGGGATTTGAAGCAGGTCTATCCGGTTCCGTATAAATTGGTCAGCATCATGGTGTACGCATCGGGGCACGACTACGACGCATCGGTGGCGAACATCTCGATTGTCGCCAAGTGATCGACGGGGAAGAGGGGCGAAGGGGATGAGTTCAATCGCGGTGATCGGCACCGGGTATGTGGGGTTGCTGACCGGGGCCGGGTTTGCGGACCTCGGTAACGACGTGATCTGCGTCGATATTCTAGCGGAGAAGATCGCGATGCTGCGATCCGGCGCGATGCCGTTCTTCGAGCCGGGGCTTGAGGAATTGGTGCGCCGCACCGCCGAGGCGGGGCGGTTACATTTCACGACGGACTTCGCCGAGGCGATCCCGACGGCGGATTTCGTCTTCATCACCGTCGATACCCCGCCGGGGTCGAACGGCAAGGCGGACATGAGCCGGGTCGAGAGCGCGGCGCGGAGCATCGCCGGGAGTCTCCAAGGGCGGACAATCATCATCAACAAGAGCACCATGCCGGTCGGCAGTGGCGGCTTCGTGGCGGAGATCATTCGCTGCCATGCGCCGCGTGGTGCGGACTTCGCGGTCGTCTCGAACCCCGAATTTCTCCGTGAAGGATCGGCGGTGCGCGATGTGCGCGAGCCGGACCGCGTCGTGCTCGGCGGTGACGATGCGGAGGCAGTTGAGTCCGTCTCCGAGTTGTACGCGACGTTCAGCGCGCCCATCGTCAAGACAGATCTGCGCACGGCGGAGATGATTAAGTACGCCTCCAATGCGATGCTCGCGACCCGCATCTCGTTCATCAACGAGATCGCCGCGATCTGCGAGGAGTTCGACGCGGATGTGCGCGTCGTCGCGCGGGGGATGGGCCTCGACCCGCGCATCGGCTCGAGTTTCCTCGAAGCGGGGATCGGGTTCGGCGGCTCGTGCTTCCCGAAGGATGTGAAGGCGCTCGCATTCATGGCGGCGGAGAAGGATCTCCATCCCCAGCTGCTGAATAGCGTGCTGGACATCAACGCCGACCAGCGGCGTCGCTTCGCGCGCAAAGTGTTGTCGTACCTCCCCGTGCCGCACGAGAGCACGGTCGCCGTCTGGGGACTCTCATTCAAGCAGGATACGGACGACATGCGCGAGGCGCCGTCCATCGAGATCATCCAGGCCCTCCTGGCACAAGGGGTGCGCGTGCGTGCCTATGACCCGGTCGCGAACCACATTGCGGAGACGCTGATGCCGACCGCGACGTACTGCGGCGACCCGTATGAGGCAGCCCACGGCGCGGATGCCCTGCTTCTCCTGACACCGTGGAACGAGTTCCGGCAGGCGAACATGGAGCGCGTGCTCGAGGCAATGCGGCAGCCCGTCGTGCTCGACGGGCGAAACATCTACGACCGCCACGAGATGGAGGAGATGGGTTTCACGTATGTCGGTGTCGGACGATAGTTCGCGCGACGCCGTCTCACCGTCCCGGAACCCGCGCCTCGCCATTGGTGTCGATTCCGTCGAGATTGCGCGCGTGGCGGCGTCGGTGACCCGGTATGGCGAGCGGTTTCTGGGGCGCGTCTTCACGGCGGCGGAGCGAGCGCGGTCGGGCGGACACCCGACCGCGCTCGCGGGCCGGTTCGCCGCGAAGGAGGCGACCGCGAAGGCGCTTGGCACGGGTATCGGGCCGGTGGGCTGGCGGAATATCGAAGTCCGCAACGAGACCACCGGGAAGCCGTACGTTGTCCTCCATGCGGCGGCAGCGGCGCGGGCGCGATCATTGGGGCTATTGGAATGGCATCTCAGCATCACCCACAACCGTGATGTTGCAACGGCGTTTGTCGTCGCATATCGGGCGGACGGCGCCTCTTAACGCACTGAAGGAGCACCAACTATGCGTATTGTAACGGCGTCGGAAATGCGGTCGCTCGAGGAAGCGGCCTTCGCGCGTGGGATTGAAGCCCCCGCGCTGATGCAGCAGGCGGGGGCGGGCGTCGCCCGCGTGATCCGCGACATCGCGCCGCACCCCGGCGCGCGCGTCGTCGTGCTGCTCGGGCCGGGGAACAACGGGGGCGATGGGGTCGCCGCCGCGCGGACGCTCGCGGGGGAGGGGTACCACGTCTCCGTCTGGTCGCTGACGGCGCGCGCCGATCTCGACACGCCGGGCGGGCAGGGGTTGGCGATGCTCGATTCGCTCGATGCTCTCCGCGATGCCCTGAGCGACGCGGACATCGTGCTCGACGCGATTCTGGGGACGGGCGCGCGCGCCGGGTTGCGCGATGACATGGCCGAGGTGACGCGGATGGTCAACACCGTGACGCCGCGCTCCGCTCGCGTCATCGCGCTCGATGTGCCCACGGGGGTCGATGCCACCACCGGCGCGGCGAGCGATGACGCGATCATCGCGTCCGCCACGGTCACGCTCGGTTCGCCGAAGCGCGGCTGCCTCGTGCCGTCGGGGAGCCGGTACGCGGGCCGCATCCGGGTGGTCGATCTCGGGTTGGGCGAGCCGAGCGAGCCGGGGCCGCGCATGACGACGGACGCCGATGTCCGCTCCCGCGTGCCGCGACGGTTGCCGGATGCGCACAAGAGCGACTGCGGCACGCTGCTCGTCGTGGCGGGCGCGGTGACGTACATCGGTGCGCCCGGTTTCGTCGCGGAGGCGGCGATGCGCGCGGGCACGGGCCTCGCGACGATGGCGGTGCCGCGCGCGATTGCCGGGACGGTCGCCGCTGTCGTGCGCGAGGCGACACTGCTACCGCTGGGCGACGATCTGGACCGGGCGACGAAGCAGTTTGACGAGTGGTCGCACCGCTTCACCGCCGCCGTTGTCGGCCCCGGCATGGGACGCGAGGAGGAGACGGAACGATTCCTCGCCCGTCTCCTGGGGACGGGCGAGGCGCGCTCCCGCCCGCAGTTGGGGTTCGGCTCCGCCGCCGCGTCCGCATCGCGCGAGCCGATGCTCCCGGCAACCCTGCCGGTCCTGGTCGATGCGGATGGCTTGAATTGGCTCTCCGGCGTCGAGAACTGGTGGGATCAGATTACGCGCCCGCTGATCCTCACGCCGCACGTCGGCGAAATGGCCCGCCTTGCGGGATGCGATATGGGGGAGGTGAAGCGCGACCCATGGAAAATCGCGCGGGAGCACGCGGACAAATGGAATCAGGTCGTCGTGCTGAAGGGCGGCCCGACAGTTGTCGCCGCACCCGGCGGGGTCCTCTGGGCCGCGCCCGGTGGCAACGCGGCCTTGGCGACGGCGGGAACCGGGGATGTTCTCTCCGGCACGATCGGCGGCTTCCTGGCGCAGGGATTGTCGCCGCTCGATGCCGCGATTGTCGGCATCCATGTCGGCGCGCGGGCGGCGGAGATCGCATCAAGTGCTGTCGGTGCGTACGGGATGGTCGCGACGGATCTGCTCCCCGCAATTGCCGCCGCGATGTACGAGATCATGGGCGTCTGACGCGCGATGGTGACTAAGCCCGGTCGCGGGGAAGGCCGCGACGAGCGGGACCATCGGCGCTCGTTCGTCGCGGTCGATCTGACGGCAATTCGCGATAACGCGGCGACCCTACGGAAACATATCCCGGATGATGCGATGCTCGCGGCGGTTGTGAAGGCGGATGGGTACGGTCACGGCGATGTCGCAGTGGCCCGTGCCGCGCTGGAGGGTGGCGCGTCGTGGCTCTGTGTTGCGACCGTGCCCGAGGGTGTTGCACTGCGACGTGCCGGGTTCGATGAGGCGCGAATCCTCGTGCTCGGCTCGCTTGCGCCGGATGAGGTGACGGCGCTCGTCGCGTGGAATCTCACGCCGACAATCGACGATTCGTCGCCGGTGGGGGAGATCGCGGAGTGCGCGCGCCGTTCCGGCCGCGCGCCGTACCACGTCCACGTGAAGGTCGATACGGGGCTGCACCGGTTCGGCGTGCCGGCGAACGAACTCGGTGCGTTTCTCGCGCGTCTGCGCGCGATGGACGCGGCGCACGTCGAGGGACTCTCGTCACACTTCGCGACCGCCGATGCGCCGAATGACCCCTACCTGTGTGAACAAGCGCGGCGGTTCGCGCGGATTGTCGCTGCGCTCGATCGAGCGGGCCTGCGCCCGCCGATTATCCACATCGCCAACTCCGGGGCGGTGCTGCAACAGGTCGCGCCGTGGGACATGGTGCGCGTAGGGATCGCGCTGTACGGTATCCCCCCGTCCGAGGATGTCCCGCTCCTGCCGGGGGTACGCCCGGCCATGGCGGTGCATAGCGCGGTGGCACGGGTAATCGCGTTGGAAACAGGCGCGGCAGTTGGGTACGGGCGTCGCTACGTCGCCGCCGCGCCGCATCGGGCCGTGCTTGTGCCCCTCGGCTACGCGGACGGCCTGCCCCGCGCGCTGACGAACACGGGTGCGGTGTTCATTCATGGGGCGCGCTGCCCGATCATCGGCGCGGTCTCGATGGATCAGTGCGTCGTCGCCATCCCCGATCAGACCCGGGTTGCGGTGGGGGATCGCGTCGTGATCGTTGGTGTGGAGCAGAGCATCACCGCACTCGCGCGCGATGCAAACACGATTTCGTACGAACTCGCGGTGCGGTTCGGGGCACGGATGCGGCGCGTATATGATGAGTGACAGGCATAAAATAATGGTTGGTCTATCTCTTTCGATACCTCGCGGTGATGATGTATACTATGAACGGACACGCGACGATACGTACGCATCGCCCGGAGCAGCGCATGACGACCGTGCTCATCGTTGAGGACAACGAACGCAACATGCGGTTGATGCGTCTGTTGTTGCGCCCGCTCGGCTATGCGCTCCTCGAAGCGACCGACGGGAAGGAGGCGCTGGCGACCCTTGCGGAGACCACGCCGGATATCATCCTCGTCGATATTCAACTGCCGGATGTCGATGGCCTGGAAATCACCCGCCGTCTGCGACGGGAGGAGCGTTTTAAGACCATCCCGATTGTCGCGCTCACGGCGTACGCGATGCCGGGTGATCGGGAAATGTTCCTTAAGGCCGGGTGCACGGGCTACGTCGCGAAGCCCATCGACACGCGCGCCTTCCCCGAGATCATCGCGTCCTACCTCGTGGAGAGCGAGGCAACCGCGTCTCCCGATAGCGTGCAGGCGAAATGATGCCCGTGGAAGCGACAATAACCCAACGACATTCCGCCAATCGCGAGCGTGTCCGGGCGTGGTGCGCTCTGTACCCCCGGAACTGGGATGCATGGACCGCCGCGTTGCGCGACGTCTCCGGCGATGCGCTCCAGTTGTATGAGGCCGATGCGCCCACGTCCGGCAGCGTTGCGCCCGTCGTGATCGATGGCGAAACGCTCGCCCTGCTTGGCAGCGACACGAGGAACCCGACGGTCGAGCCGTGGTTGGCATCGATCGCGAACCTCGTTGCCATCGCGCTCGCGGCAGAGACCGAACTCAACACCATGACGGACGAGTTGGTTGACACCTACGACCAACTGACGTTCCTCTATGAAATCGCGCGCATGTTATCGACCTCCGTGACGCTCGCGGATGCGCTTTCGATGCTGCTGCAACAGGCCCGTCACATCATCGGTGCGGACGGTGGCGCGCTCGTGATTGAACAGTCAGAGAAGCCGCTCCTCGTCCTGACGGACGGCAGCGTGCCGGAACGAGCGTTTCTGCTCACCGCGCATCGGGTGGTGAGTTCGTCCAATCGTCCGCTCGTCGCGAACGATGCCGCAGCGGTTTCCGGCACGGTGGGCGTCGCGGAGGCGACCGGCGTCTCCAGTGCCGTCGTCGCGCCGATTGTAACGCCGCAGGGTGCCGTGACCGCCTCGTGTTTCGGCGCGACAAAACTCGACGGTTTCACGGCGGGCAACCGCAAACTGATGCAGGCGGTCGCCGAGCAAAGCATCACCATCGCGGGCCAGTTCGCGTTGCAGGAGGAGCAGATTCGCCGCAGCCGCATGGCGCGCGATCTTGAACTCGCCGCGCAGATCCAGACCGCGCTCCTGCCGACCGCCTTCCCCGGCGCGCCGCACGTCTCGATCACCGCGACGATGACGCCGGCGAGCGAGGTTGGCGGCGACTTCTACACCCACCCGGACGAGCGCGCCGAGGAGGGCGCGCCATTGGCCCTCGCGATTGGCGATGTCGCCGGGAAGGGCGTCGCCGCCGCGCTGGTCACAACGATGTGTCTGAGTGCGATGCGCGCGGAGATGCGGCACGTCCGGTCGCCCGCGCTTGCCCTCCGCGCCGTGCAGGGATTCATCGCGGACGAACTCTCGCGCATCGAGTCGTTCGTGACGTGCATCCTCGCGACGTATGACCCCGCCGCGCGCGTGCTGGCGTACGCGAACGCCGGCCACACGCCAATTCTCCACTGGTCGGACGCGGAACAGCAACTCCGTGCGCTCCCTGCGACCGGTCTGCCGCTCGGTGTAGATATTGGAATCGAGGTGGAGAACGCGACGGTCACGCTGCGAGAGGACGACCTGTTGCTCTTCTACACCGACGGCGTCACGGAGGCGATGTCGCCCACTGGGGCGTTTTACGGTGACGAGCGGCTTCACGAATTACTGACGACACACGCGCGTAACGCACCCAGCCACATCCGCGATGCGATCCTCGAAGACGTACGCACCTTCGCGCCGGTCCAGCGTGACGACATCACGCTGATTATCCTGAAAGCGGAGACGTGACCCCGATGCCAGCGCGCGAGATGATGTTTCGGTTCCCTGCCACGCTCCACTACCTCACGCCTTTGCGGCTCGCGGTCGAGGCGTTCTGTACGGATGCGCTCGCATCCGATTCCCACGGCGAGCAGGTCTATCAGTTGCAGCTCGCCGTCTCGGAACTGGTGACGAATATTATCAATCACGCCTACCGCGACGCAGCGCCCGGTGCGGTCAATGTGCGCGCCACGAGTGCCGACGGCGCGGTGACGCTCGACTTCTTCGACACCGGCGCGGCGTTCACACCGAATAGGGAGCCGACGCTGCCCAATCGGGAAATCCTTGGCGAGGGCGGCTACGGCTCATTCATCATCCAGCAATGTGTCGATCGTGTGACGTATACCCGAGAGGACGACACGCGCAATCATTGGCGACTTGAAAAGCAATTCGGCAAAAGGGGAGGCGATTGAATGGATGTCACGGTGACAGTGGAAGACGCGGTCGCGATCATCGCGATGGACGGTCATCTCGATGCGCTGTCCGCGCCGCAGGCGAAGGAGGCATTCCGCGAGTGTGGCACCGGCGCGTATAGCGCGGTGGTGGACCTGACGAAGGTGTCGTTCATCGATTCGTCCGGGCTGGCATCGCTCATCAGCGGCCTGAAGACCTTTCGCTCGCTGGGCAAGCAGTTCCGGCTCGCGGGCGTGCAGCCGAATGTCCGCCAGGTACTGACACTGACGATGCTCGACCGCGCGTTCGACATCACGCCGGACGTGCGCGCGGCGGTGAATTCCATTTCGGCATAGTCGTAACGGTGTGAGCGGGGTAGTGCGTGGCGAATGTTCTGGTCGTCGATGATAACCCGGTGAACTTGCGGGTATGCCGCCTCATTCTGGAGCGATACGGGCACACTGTCGAAACGGACACCAGCCCTGTCGCGGTGCTCGCGCGGATGGCGACGCAGGTGCCCGACGTGCTCGTGACCGACCTGATGATGCCGCTGCTCGACGGTATCGAACTGACGCGCCAGATTCGCGCGTTGCCGACCGGTGCGGATTTGCCGATTATCATGCTGACCGCGCGCGGTGAGGAGTCCGATCAGGACCGCGCGATGGAGGCGGGGGCAACGTTCTTTCTCACGAAGCCGGTGAGTTCGGGCGTGCTCACCGCCGCCGTCAATGCGGCCCTTGGCACGGAGACAACGTAGGGTCTGGTGACAGCGGATCGGTGTTAGCGCGATTGGCCCATGCGCCGCAGCGCCGCCAGTACCCGCTCCTCAATCGTCATGCCATCCCCGAGGTCCGAGTCGCGGAGCGCGGTGTACGCCTCCGTCGCGGAGTAGCCGAGCGCCTGCAACGCCGCGATCACCTCGCTCATGTCGTCGGCTGCGCCGCCGCCTGTCGGCGCGGCACCCGGAAGTGCGCCGCCGACGAGTTGATCCAATTTCCCGCGCAGTTCCAGGACGAGGCGGGCCGCCGTCTTCTTGCCGATGCCGGGGACGCGCGCGAGCGCGTCCGTGTCCCCGGCGGCGATGGTTTGCAGCACGACGGACGCTTCGCCCGACCCGCAGATATTGAGCGCGACTTTCGGCCCGACGCCCGTCACGCCGAGCAGCAGGCGGAACAACCCGAGCTCGGTCTCCGTCGCGAACCCGTAGAGCGCGATCAGGTCCTCCCGCAGGTAGAGGTGGGTGACGAGGCGCGCCACCGTCCCATCGCGCGGGAGGGCGGCGAGCGTCGTGTTCGAGACAGCGATTTGCAGGGTGATCGGGCCGACATCGAGATATATCCCGTCCGGCAGCATGCCACTGACGACGCCGCGCACCCCTGCGAGCATCTTATTCGCCCTGTGTCGGGCGCATATGGAGCATATCCGGGTCGTTGTAGAGGCGCGGGAGCATGTCGTGCGGCGACCACGTCGCCGTCTGGCCGTACTTGCCCGTGTAATGCTTCTCGGTCTCGCCGACCTCGTAGAAGAGGATCTGCGCGACGCGCAGCCCGACAGGCAACTCGATGGTCGCGTGCGAGTGGTTCGTGATCTCCATTGTCCACCGCGCGATGTAGCCGACATCACCGACGCCGGCACACTTGCAGACGCTCATGCACGAGCGCCCGATGCTCGACCGCGCGCGCATCGAGGTTGTGAACCCGTTCTGACCGCCGACGATCTCCTGCGTGTGCGCGAGGATCGTGTCGCCAGGGCGAACCGCGATGATGCGCTTCGCCTCGATCGGGTCGCCCCAGAACTTGCGGGTCTGCTCCTCCGAGAGGAAGCTGACCGTCTGCATATTTCGGTTCGGCTCGAAATACCATTCGCCCAGACGCACGTCGTACGAGTTCGTGCCCAGTTGCTTGTCATCGAATGGCTCGATGACGATGTCACCCGCCGTCATCGCCTGGCGAATTCGCTTATCCGAGAGCAGCACACGCTTCTCCTACCGCTACCGCAAGAACAAGAACGCGACGAGCGCGATGATGAGCGCCAGGGCGAGTACCGCCGCCGCGATGGGAATGATCGGCAGGCCACGCTTCTCGGGCACGGCGGGGATGCGATCGGTGGCGCGCTCCGTCATCTCCATCGGCGGCGCGGCGGGGACGGAGACCGGTGCATACTCCGCCGTTGCCTTGACGATGACGGCGGAGACATTGTCCGACGCATTGCGGTTGTTGGCGAGGTCGATCAACTCATTCGCCGCCTCGTCCGGCGCGAGGGCCTGCGCGACCTGCTTCATCTCTGCGTCGTCGACGATGCCGTGCAGCCCGTCGGAGCAGAGGAGCACGACATCATTGTCCATCAGGTCCACTTCGAAGATGTCGACATCGACCTTCTGGCGCTGGCCGAGGGCGCGCGTGATGACATTCCGCTGTCGGCTCTTTTTCGCGTCCTCGGCGGTCATCTGACCAGCGCGCACCGCCTCCGCGACGAGCGAGTGATCCTTGGAGATTTGCGTGCTCTGCGTGCGCCCGCGGAAAAGATACGCCCGACTGTCGCCGACATTGCCGATCGTGAGCGTTGTACCCCGGATCACCCCCGCGACGAGCGTCGTGCCCATTGCGCGGTCCTCGCTCTGGCTCAGGCCGCGCTCGTAGACCGCCTCGTTCGCCTTGCGCACGGCACGTTTCAGTGCGTTCGGCACCTCGGTGGTGTCGTCGCCGTAATAGGTGTGGAAGAGCGTCTCGATGGCGAGCGCGCTGGCGACCTCACCCTGCTCGTTGCCGCCGACGCCGTCCGCGACCGCGAAGAGATAGCCGCTGTCATCGAAGGGAATCGTCTGCGGCAAGTCCTTCCATGTCCCGACGGCGTCCTGATTGTTCGCCCGCACTCGGCCGGTGTCCGTCCGCGCGCCCACCCAGAGATGATACTCACGGCCCGGTGCGGTCCCGGTTCCCACCGCTTCGTTCACGAACGCCCTCCAGACTCAGCGAACGATAGCAGGGTGCCGCAACCGCCCATCGCGGAACGCCATCTGCTGTTCATTGCTGGTTACTGCTGTCGTCGATGTATACCTGCATCTGCCGTTGCGAGAAGAGATCAAACACGGTTTCACCCGCTTCGTGGCGCCCATCGCCCGTCGTCTTCGTTCTCCCGGATAGTGACTGAATCTCGTCACCAATGGTTCCCATATCCCACGAATCGCCCGGTTGACGCTACACGTGCAGATTCCTCCCCACATGCGCGCCGCCGCTCGCACCCTCTCAGGGTGTTTGTACAGCCTTTTTGGGGTTCGTGTCAACGTGTGTGGCGGTCAGGGAGCGCCTGGTACGCGGCTTCCGCGCCGATCCAGACCTCGCCGTCCGCGTACGCCTCTTTCTTCCAGATTGGCGCGCGTTCCTTCAGGCGGTCAATCGCGTATTCGCACGCGACGAATGCAGCGTGGCGATGGCCCGCGCTGACCGCGATGACAACGCTCGCGTCACCGACCCGCAAGTGGCCGACGCGATGATGGATGGCGACACCGATGATGCCCCATTGATCCTGCATCTCGACGGCGATCCGGGCGAAGATTGGCAGACATCCGGCGGCGTAGGCTTCGTAATCGAGCCACCGCACGCCGCGCCCGCGCGCGTTGTTCCGCACCGCCCCGACGAAGGTGACAATCGCACCGACCTCCGGTGACTGCACGAGTGCTTCGATCTCGCGCTCGTCCAACGGCGTCTCGACCACCGCGAAGAGCGGCGATTCCCCAGCACCACCGGCGACGGGGGGGATGAAGGCGACCTCGTCGCCCGCTGCCAGTACCTGCGAGCGCTCCGCGTACGCCGCGTTGACCATCACGGGCGAGGCGCGCAGGAGGCCGGCGATGCGCGGGTGCGCCGCGCTTAGGTCTGCCGCGATGTCGCCGGCTGTTGTGCCATCGGGCACGGTACGTTCCTCGACCTCCGCGCCGACCGTCTCCCTAATAATGGCGAAGTACCGCAGCGTGATTGTTGGCATGTTAGAACGGGATGTCCGTGTCAACGTCGTCGGCCGGTGGCTCGTCCCAGATCGAGCGCGGCTGTGTCGTCGGAGCGGGCGCAGATACGGACGGCGCGGGCGATACAGTCGGCGTTTCGTACGCGGCATCCGTGGCCGAACCGCGATAGAAGCGGCGGCGGAGCGAGCGGATCGTCTCCGTCCACGGCCCGTCACCGCCACCGTGCGATGATGCCGCGCTCAGGACGGTATCAAGTTGGTTGCACATCTGGAGGACGACGGCCTCCTTCGTCTGCGGTTGCGTGCTATTGAACCCGCGCTGCTCGTGCGAGGCGATCGCGTGGTAGAGGCGGCGGCGGGTCTCGTCCGCGAGCGACCCGGCCTCATCCACTAAGCGGTCGAGGCGGATCAGCGAGAGCGCGGTGTGTTCGAGCAACTGCCCGTCGTCGGAGGGCGTGAAGGTCAGGTGGTCGTACGCATCGACTTTGCCGATGTCGTGCAACAGCGCCGCCGCGAGGAGCAGATCGGTGTCGATGTCCGTCCGCGTCGTCGCGATGGCGAGCGCGGTCTGCGTGACGCTCAGCGTGTGCTCCAGGAGGCCACCGAGATAGGCATACGCCTCGACATGGGCGGCGGGCGCGCTGATGAACTGCTCGAAGAACGACGACGCGATGAAGGTGCTCAGCAGGTGGTCAAGCTCGCGGTCCCCGATCGTCGATGCCAGCCCCGCGAACTCCTGCGCCATCTGCGCGCGGTCGCGCGGTGAGGCGGGAATGTAGTCCGTCAGGTCGTACCCCTCGGCGGCGGTCGCGTCGGAGATGACGAGGGAAATCTCGTTGCCGTACGCCTGCGTTGTGCCGATCACCTGCACGACCGCATCCTTGACGATCACCGACTCGACGAACGGCAGGTTCTCGGACCAGACGCGCCCATTAATGATGCCCGTGCGGTCGGCAAGTTCGATGGCGAGGAAGGGCTTGCTCTCGCCGTACTTGTTCGGCTTCGTCATGCGCCGCTCGACGCTCCGCACGAGGAAGGGCGATTCGATGCTCATATTCGGCTCGATGTCGGACGCGAAGAGTGTTTTATCGGCCATAGCACGACGCTCCCGAAGAAATGGCGCCCCCGGCAGGTCTCGAACCTGCGACCTAGGGATTAGAAGGCCCTCGCTCTATCCGCTGAGCTACGGGGGCACACCACGTGTCGGCGTTGATTGTACGTCGCGAGGGCGACCGCGCGCAATCGGGCGACCCGTTCGTTCGCGAATTCACGAACTTGACAGAATGTGCCTCACTGCGTACGCTGAAACTATCAAGAGAGGTAGCCCGTCGGCCCCACCACGAGTGATGCCCCCGGGGTCGCGCCGACGCAGTGAATCTGCCGATGGCGCGCAGTTGGTGCAACGATCGGATGCAAGTCGAGTGCGCGGGCGATTCGCCGATACGCGCATTACCCTCAAGGGTTCTCTCGCATCGGAGGCGCAACGCCAACACCGAGGTGGCCTGTATGACCGACGAATAACGGCCCTCTCTTTTTGTGTGCGCGTGCGCGGCTGCACGAACGCCGGGTGATGAAACCGGATCGACGCAGAGAGCGCAGAGGCACAGAGGCGCAGGGAAATTAGACACAGGCTTCTGGTTCGCGCCCTTCACCCTCCTCCGTGAACGGGCTGGGTCACATGATGCGCCACATATACTGGTAGTGAGGGGTGACAAACGCCTCCGTACATTGCCCTATCTCGCGCCCAGCAACTGATCCGTTCGATAGGCGATCGCGACGACGTTGTTGGGCAGGAACTGATCGAGGAAATAGCGCAGCGCCGGCGCGCGGTCGGCACCGCCTTCGTCGGTGAGCAGGAGTTGCTCGCCGTAGGCGGCGATATCCTGCACGATCCGCTCGTAGCGATAGTATGCGAGCGCCACCGGATCGATCGCCGTCCGACCGTATCCCTGATAGAACCACGCTTCCTCCTGTGCACTGTTCCAAGCCCCACCAACACCACCGCCGACGAACATGAGATCGCGCTCCCTGGGCGCGAAGGTGAGGGTGTCCCAATCGACGATGGAGAGCGCGCCGTCCGTGCCGATCAGGACATTGGCCCCGTGGATGTCGGCGTGGCACAGGACGTGTGCGGGCGATTGGGCATGCAGGGCGGTGCCGAGGGCGTCGGCGCGTGCGACGATCCGGGAGATTTCGTCGCATCTGGCGCGCAGGAACGCCGCCATTTGTGCCGCGACGGGTTCGGTGAACGTAGTTTCTTCAACGCGTGCTTGAAACGTCCTGACGAGGTTGCGCCAGTGGGGCGAGTATCGCTCGTGCGGGATCTGCGCGCTGAGCGATGGCGGCACGACCGCTGTGTGAATGCCCCGGAGCGCAGCGCCAAGATCGGCCCACTGACGGTCCGACAACGCCGCCTCGAAACCATTGCAACCGGCAACGAACGGGAAGACGATCACCGCGAAGGCATCTACGCGCGTCCACAAGTGCCCCACATTGGTTGTGATGGGAGCGAGGATTTGCGCGATGCCCCGGTCATGCAGGAAGCGGGGGATCGTGACGGTCGTCTCATCGAAGGTGCCACTGCGCAACTTCAGGAAGTACGGCGTTCCATCGTCGGCATCAACCCGATAGACGGCGGTGTTCACATCGTTGCCAAGCGGGAGAAAGGCGATCTGGTTGGTGTGCAGTCCGTAGTGATCGCGCAGACAGGCACGGAGTGATTCGTCCGGCAGGTCTGGTTTCTCAAGCACGATAATTCCGTCCCCTATGATAGGATTCGATACCAGCGCAGGATACAAACGACAAGAGCGGCCTCCGGCGCGTCTCACATGGCCGCGATGGATGCGCCGAGCAACACGTCGGCGGCGTCGCGGCGCAGGACCTCGCTCGTCCCGTCCGGCTGGGCCGCGACGGTCCAGACTTCGTCCATCATTGGTGAGAGCCGGACATCATCGACGTGGCTGATGATGAACAACTGCGGGATAATGTCGCGCATCGCCCCCAAGGCGTCGAGGACGAGGCTGCGCCGCTCGGCGTCGAGCGAGCCGAAGACCTCATCGAGCACCATGAAGCCGATGGTATGGCCACCGCGCGCCGCCAGCAATTGCGAGAGGGCAATGCGCGCCGCGAGCGCCGCGATGTCGCGTTCCCCGCCCGAGAACTTGTCCACCGGGAACTTCTCCAAATCGCCATCGTAGAGGGCGGGGGTGTAGTTCGTGTCGAAGGCGAGGCGGTGGTACCGGCCATTCGACATCCGCTCGATCAACTCGCTCGCGTACTCGCCGAGCCGGGGCTGGATGCGCGCCGCGAGGGCCATCGAGAACGCCGTGAACTCCTTGTCCATCATCTCGTATTGATGCACCGATGCCGCGAGACGGTCGACCTCCGCCCGGAGCGCCGCCAGTTGCGTCTGCGCCACCTCCGCGTGTTGGAGGGTGTTGACCGCATTTGCATGGACGACGCGCGCATCCGCCAGTCGCGCGTGTGCCGCGTTTGCCTCCTCCGCGACGGCATCGACGCGCTCCGCAGCCGCTTTGAGCGCCTGCGGGTCGTACGCGAGCGCGGCCTGCTCCTGCTCGGTGCGGAGCATCGTCGCCTCATGGCTCGCTGCCTGTTGCGTGGCGGCGTGCAGGCGTTCCTCCTCCTTCGGCACGGCGCGCAACTCCTCCGCGATGCGTGTCGCCTCGGCCTGCAATGCGAGCAGATGCGCCTGCTCGCGGCGGAGGTCGTCGTGGTTCGCGGCGTCGTAGGTCGCGGGGCCGAGGGCGATGAGCGCGGTGCGCTGCCGCACGCTATGCGCCTCCGTCGCCTCTATCTCGGTCACGAGGCGGTTCGACTGCTTCACCGAGTTCGCCGCGCGTTGCAGGAGCGTGATCTCCGCTTCGAGCGCGGCGATGTCGCGCTCGGTCGGCGGCGTCCGCCTGCCCACCGCCTGCAACTGCTCGCGCAACCGGGCGTCCGCAGCCCCCGCGCGCTCGTGCGATTCGCGCTCGTCGATGACCGAGCGGTCGCGCTGGGCGACGAATGCCTGGGTTTCGCGCAGCCGCTCGCGCTCCCGCTGAAGGCGGCCATTCACATCGCGCCCCTCGGTGCGGACGGTTTCGAGCCGCGCCCCCACGTGCCGACCGTCCGCCGTGCACGCCTCGATCGAGTGTTGCAGCGACGAGAGGATGGTGTCCGCGTCCTCCTCAGAGAAGGGTCGCCCGCAGGTCGGGCAGTCCGCGTCCGGCTCGGCATTCTGCCAGCGCTCCATCAGCGTGGCGAATTTCTTGTGCTCCGCGCGCCGCAACACCAGTTCGGTTTCGAGGCGGGACGCCTCGTCGCTCAGTCGCCGCTCGTGCCGTTCGAGCGATTCCACGGCGGCGGTCGGGTCCCCTGCGGCCATGACGACCGCCATCCGCGCCTCGATCTCGGCGCGCTTGTTCGACCGCGCCTTCGCCTCGTCGCGCGCGCGTTTCGCGTCCTCCGCGAGACGCATGTGGGCGATCATCTCATTACGCTCGGTGACGCGACTGATCGCCAGCGGCGCGGCGGCGCTGAGTTTCGCCGTGAGCATCCGCGCGCGCGCGATGCCGGGCGGTTCGTCGTCGAGCGTGTCCCAATCGAACAGGAGGTCGCGCAGCGCGTCGAGGTCGCCCATCAGCGCGGCTGTTTCCGCATTGAGCCGGGCAGTGACGGATTCCGATTCGCGCAGGTCGCGCGTCAGGTTCGCGACGCGCGTCGCGTGCTCGGCGGCGTGATTGGCGTCGATCAGCGCGGCTTCCAGATCGGGCAGGCGCGAGAGTTCGGGCGCAATCGCGGACTGCCGCTCGGCACGTTCCTGGAGCATGTCGAGCCGGTGGCGCGCGTCGCTCATCGTCGCGCGCGCCGCCGCGAGGGCCGCGTGCGCCTCCCGACGTTCCGTGCCAAGGTCGGTGTGCTGACGCTCGGTCTGACGCAGCGACGCCAAACCTGCGGCGGCGGTCTCGTACGTCGCGGTTAGCGCCGTGACCGCGTCCGTCAGCGTGTCGACCGCCTGCTGCGCCGTCGCCTCCGCGTCGCGGGCGGTTTGCACCTCGGCGTCAATGTCGCGGTCGCGCATCTCGCTCTCCAGGTGGCCGGTGCGCGCTTCCAGGATGTGAATCTCGCGGTTCTTCCGGTCGCGCACCTGCCGCTGGGCGCGCTCGACCGCGTCGAGATCGAGCAGGCGCTGCATCTCCAGGCGGCGGTCGGTGTCGCCCATCGACCCGAAGAAGGCGAGTTCTTTCTGGCGGGTGAAGTAGGTCGTCGTGAACGAGGTCGGAGTCATGCGCAGCAGGGTGTTACGGATGAAATCGGAGACCGGATTCGCGCCGGTAACGATCGGGTTCTGATCGTCCCCCCGGAAGACGCTCGCGTCGGCCTGCTGGCTGCCGCCCTTCGTCAGGCGCAAACTGCGCATGATCGTGTAGACCGCGTCGTCGGTCTCGATCGTCAGTTCCACCTTCGTCGTCGTGCCGACGGAGCGGCGGGGCACGACATCGCGGTTGTCCAGGCCGATGGCGTTCGGTCGGAAGAGCACCCAGAGGATCGCCTCGAAGAGCGTGCTCTTGCCCGCGCCGTTCGTGCCGACGACGCCGATGATGCCGACCGACGGGAAGTTGATGTCGGCCTCGCGAAAGCGCTTGAAGTTCTCGACCCGCAGTCGTTGGAGGATCACGCCGCGCCTCCCGCCGACATTGCCGCTGCGGCCTGCGGTTGCTCCACCGGCGGCGCGACGACCACCCGCGCCTCGTCGCCGCCCCGCAGCGCCTCCTCCAATAGCGTGCGGCCCGTCTCACGGAAGGCGGCGGCGAAGGACGGCTCGTACGTACCGGCGGTGACGCGCGACGCAACGAAATCGTTGAACTCGTCGAGCAACTGGCCGATGGGGCTGGATTCCTCTGCGTGCCCGGCTGCCGCGCGGAGCGAGCGCACGTCCGGGATGAACGCCCAGCAGGACTTGACCGCGTCGTGGTTCCGCAGCATCCGCAGCACCTCGCGGTCCACGCCGAGGGCGGTGTCCCGCACGCCGCAGAGGACGATGGCGTCTCCGCGCGCCGACTGCCGCTCGATCTGCCGTGCGACGAGATCGACGATCGCCTCCGCGCTCAGGCCGTCGGCGTGCACCATCGGCAGTTGGAGGTGCTCGCGCACGGGGAGAGTCACTTGTTTCACCTCAAGACCCGCCTCACCGCCGACGGTGACGAGGGCGTACCCCGGCGTGACGGCGACATCGGAGAGGCCGATGCGCTCGGTGCTGCCGCTGTAGTAGACATTCGCGCCCTTGCGGTCGAACTGGTGCCAGTGGCCGAGGGCGATGTAGTCGTAGCGGGAGTCGAGCAGCGCGTCCTCGATCTCGTCCGCGCCGCCGCGCCGCTCGTTTGTCAGCGCGAGGTTGTACGACCCGTGGGCGACGAGGATGTTGATCGCGTCGTCGTCACCGACAATCGCGTCCGGCGGCTGCTCATTGGTGAACGCGCCGTGCGGAACCGCCGTCACGACGACGCGCTGCCCGCGAATGGTGAGCGGGAAGCGCTCCCAGTCGTACCCCCCGGCAAAAGAGACGGTATTGCAGGCGATGCCGCAGAGGTCGAGGACACTCCCCGCCGTCCGCAGCCGGGGCGTGTCGTGGTTGCCGCCGATGACGATGGTCGGGATGCCGGCGTGTTCGAGTCGCCGCAGTTGCCGGACGAGGAAAATCAGCGTATGCATCGGCGGGCGGCTGTGGTGGAAGACATCGCCGGCGTGGATGACGAGGTCGATGTCGCCCGCCGCGATGATCTGGTCGATCGTCGTCACGAATGCCCGCTCGATGTCGATGGAACGCTGATTGCGCCCCGTATCCGGGCACTGGCGGGTGAGCGCGGTGAAGCCGAGGTGCGTGTCGGCGAGGTGGGCGATGCGGATCGGGTCGTGCGGCATGGGCGGTTTCCTATCGGCGAGTCGGCTAGAAGCCATTCTTCGTGATTGTCGAACAAAAGTAATTCCACGGCGACGTGCGTGTGCCGGAACGATAGAGGCGGAGGCGCTCGACCGCCGCGTCGCGCTTCTGCGTGGTCAGGTCGTGCTCGCTGAGGATGCTCTTCACCATCGCGAGCGTCGGTTCGGTGAAATTGTTCTGCTGCGACAGGTCGCGCAGGATGCGGTAGACCGATTCGGCGGGGTCGATCGTCGCCTGATTGCCGTAGATGCGCTGCGCGTCCGCCCCCGCGAGCGACGGCGGGCGCGGGAAGACGCCGAAGACCGGCACGGGCACGTGGGCGTGGCGCATCAGGAGGGTACCCTTGGTGACGCGCAGCAACTCCGCGCGCGTCGATTCGCTGAAGGCGCGGTACGACGGGCTGATGATCTCCTCATCGCCGATGCGCCCATAGAAGGAGGTCGCCGCATTGCCCACGACCTCATCGTCCACCTTCGAGCGGAACTGCTCCGCGCCGAAGAGGACGACGTTGAGGTGCCGACCGCGCGCCGCGATGTCCGCGAGGGTGTCCCGCAGGCCGCCGCGACTGCCGCCGGGGGCATATTTGTTCAACTCGTCCACGAAGATGATCACCTTCTCCACGCCCAGTTCGGAGCGCTCCGCACGCTCCCAGATGCGCTCAATTGTCGCACTAACGAGCAATTCCTGCACGGTCGTGTTGCAGGCGGCGATGTCGATGACGCGCAACTCGCGGTCGGCGAATGCGCCGTCGCAGCGGGGCAGGCCGCCGTAATTGACGAGATTGCGCGCGAGCAGGCCGCCGCACTTGTTCGTCAGGTTGCCGATGCGATTCTTCGCCTTCATGATCGTGAAGCGGTGGTGGTCCTGCCATGCTTGCGGCTTCTTGCCGCTCTCGTCCTCATCGTTCAGGTACGTCATGATTTCGAAGATCTTCGCCTCGAAAGCCTTGACGGTGTTGACGTGCTGCTCGCGCAACTCGGAGAGGAAGCCGAAGAACTTGTCATCCAGATCGCCGCCATCGAAGACGCGATGCGCGTAGCGCAGGACTTCCTGCAAGTTCCAGAGGATCGGGAAGACGCAGTCGGCCTCGCCGCGCGCGACGCGCAGGGTGTTCAGCGCGGCACGGTCGAGCGTGCCGTCCAAATTGACCTGATCGCCGTGGTCGTTCTTCGGCTCCCCACCCGGCTTGAACGGCGCGAAGATGCGCAGGTTACGGAATGGGTCCTGCGACATCGCCATCTTCTCGTACATCAGACGGTCGAGCGCGGTGGGCATCGTGATGCCCCGGTCGCGCAGGGCGTCGGCCTTGTCCTCGGCCTCCGGGCCGTACGCCGCCTTGTCGAGCCAGAGGAGGTCCGGCCCCTTGACGTTGAACATCAGCGCGGCGACGGACTGCGGCGCCTTCTGGAAGACGCTGCTGATGACGAAGAGCGCGTGGCTCGTCTTCGTCGCGAGGCCCGATTGGCCCGTCCAGTTCGCGTGGCCCGCCTCCGGCCCGAGCAGGTAGTCGCTGTCCACATCGATCGGCGTATGCTGGAAGACGGGCCGCGTCGTGCCGTCCGCCAGCGTCTCCTCGATGATTGCGCCCGCAGTGTCGCGCTCGGCGTTGCCGTTGCGATGGAGCAGGACGGGGATCGCAGCGCCGCTGTAGCCGTCCTTGCCGAGCGAATAGCGGATCGCCTCGGCGGTGGCATAGTAGACCGGGCCGCTGCGGGGCGGGCGGCGGGAGCGCACATCGTCCCGCAGGTGCTGCGTCGCGAGCGCGCGGCAGGTGAAGACGAGGATTTCCGGCCGCACGGAGGCGAGCGCCGCGCCGATGTCGTCCTCGCCCTGGAAGTCGAAGTAGTCGTCGAGGAAAGTCGGCAGGTCGCTGTACCGCTGCGGCTCGTCCAGGATGCCGATCACCGCCGCCTCCTCGCTGAAGGCGACGACGATGTGCCCGATGTCGAGCGCGAGCGCGGCCTCGTGCGTCTCCGACGCCCAGAAGGAGAAGGTGTGCGCCCCGGCCGGTTGCCGCTCGCTGGTGACGACGCGGCCAATCGGCCCGGTGTGGGTGTCGATCAGCGGCAGGAACCGCGCGACGAGTTCATCGGTTTCCATCAGGCAACCTCACGGAGATGGCGGCGGAGCGCGGCGGGCACGCCCAGCAGCGCGCGTTCGAGCTTCACCTTGAGGATGCGCTCGGCGATGTGGATCGGGTAGAGCAGCGTCGGCCAGCGGTCATCCTTCGTCGCGCGCGGCGTCCGCTCCGCGAAGAGTACCGCCGAGAGCGCGTCGAAATCCGCCGCCGCCTGCACGGGCGAGGGCGCCTCGATGCGCGCCAGCCCGAACAACGGATCCGCACCCGACCGCTCGTGGAAACGAAGATACCACGTCGCGGGCTTGAGGCCACCCCGCACGCCCCGGCGGAAGGCGCTGCTCCGGTGGCCGACGGGCATCGCGAGCAGCGTCGCCATCTCCGCGTTCGTCAGGTCGAACCGGCTGTGCCGCTTGATGATGCCGACCGCGTTGCCCGCGTCGCTGTTCACGAGCGAGCCGTCCATCACGAGCCATCCCTCGCTGCCGTCGGTGCGCTCATCCCACGCGCGGAAGACGGCGTACTCGCAGTCGGTGCGGAGCGCGCTGACGGCGGGCCGAATGCGCGCCTGGAGCGCGAGAAAGTCCCCGTTGCGCAGCGTGAGCGCCGACTGCTCCTCGCAGGGCGTGACGCGGACGCCCGCGCCCTCGAACGCCAGCGTCAGGGGGAGGGTGTGCGGGTCGTCGGGCGCGGAGGCCATGATGACGCTGCTTTCGACGTGCAGCATCCCCGGCACCGCGCGGAAAATGCGATCCTGCGGCCGCCGCTCGATTACCCCCGCGACGACGACGACGAGCGCGAGCGCGTTCATGCCGCACCAGCCAATCGGCAGCGTCCGCTGCACGCCATCGAGGAAGTAGCGCATCTGCCCGATCGACGCGGCGCGCAGGGGCGGCGGAATCGGCATCGTGCCGAGCGCGTCTCCCTCCAAATGCTGCACACGCTGCGACGGCCCCGCGTCGCCCTCCTCATCGCCAAACGGGACGAGATCGTGCTCCAGACGCACCGAGGCGGGCGTGGCGACGAAGGGGACAGCATCGGTGCGCAGGCCCCGCAGCGCGTCGGCAAGCTGGCTGCTCAGGTCGGCCATCGGCATCTTGCTCCGAGTTGACATCTTGGCCAAACGCTCCTACGTGAACGGACACCTGAGAATAGCACGTATGTACTATGCGGTGCAAGGGGCTTGACGCGCGGTATTCGGAGCAGTATCGCGGGTAGGTCGAACCCCGTCGGGGCGGTTCGTGAACCGCCCTCCCCATGCGTTTGGTAGGATGTCAAAGGGGAAAGGGACGCCGGGCGGTGCTCGAACCGCCCCTACGAAAACGGTGTGGCAATCGCCCCGCGAAGCGCGATGATCGCGGCATTGGCGCGATTTTGCGCGCAGATATTGACAGGCGGCGCGGCGAGGGTGTAAGGTGCTCCTGCCTCGCGCGGAGGTGTAGCTTAGTGGCTTAAAGCGCTGCCCTGTCAAGGCAGAGATCGCGGGTTCGAATCCCGTCACTTCCGCCAATCATCGCCCGGTCGGACGCGGTTCGGTCGGGAAGATGCCCATCGTGGGCCGCTAGCTCAATTGGCAGAGCAGCTGACTCTTAATCAGCGGGTTACAGGTTCAAGTCCTGTGCGGCTCACCACTCTTTCCTCTTGATATTGCAGCAAAAACAGGGCGATGTAGCGGTTAGCACATCGCCCTGTTTGTGTGATCGACATCGAAACGTCCCTAATCGGAGGATGGGATCGGCGTCTTCGGTTACCATTCCAAATGCGGGAGTGAATACGCGGGGGCTAAACGCATGCAGGTTTCGATTCAGTTTGAGTGGGCTGTACAGGGTCATGTCCGTCTCGATGAAAACCAGAAGCCTGTTTGGACTGGGCTGTATGTTAGGGTGTCGGGGAAGGGGGCTGACTCAGGACTAAGCTGCGCGGTGACGCTTGCATGTGAGCTGTCGCCCCCTTCGCTTCAGGCACCTGGCGGTAGACTCGACGGAAGCGTGTGGATCT
>JAABUS010000583.1_pt1 | contig 91451 bp, 98 predicted proteins | sample 5560161 | NCBI WGS metagenome assembly JAABUS01 (sample SAMN10711885, study PRJNA513376) | rock metagenome | isolation source: Antarctica rocks | place: Antarctica: Victoria Land, Trio Nunatak nord | collected 2016-01-04
ACTGTTTTACTCGAGTGTTGCAACTTGCAGTAGTAGCATAGCTTTCATTTGTTGCAGATATCTTTTACCTCAGAGATAGCTAGAGTCTTGCTCTGAACTGCTGTCATAGCAGAGCTAAGATTCATGAGTTCATCATCTTCTGAAGAGGCAGCGAGAACAACAGACACGACGAAGATTGACTTAGAGCTCGAAGAATTGATGATCGAAATCGTGAAGAACTTGAGCTTCGAAGAAATGAAGCTAGAGATCGTGATACGAGATTGTCGATGTTTAAGCTGCTGAAGCTCTTCGTCGATTTTCAAGAAAGCTTGAATGTATTTCGGAAAGATGAAGAGCTTCTTGCTCTCGATGATTTGTCAGAAGAAGACGATCAGTTGAGTGATGTAGCTGACGTTGCGCTTCATGCAGTCGATCAGCGACGCGTCTTCTAACGCGAAACGATCTTTTTCTGACAAAAGAGTAAATAATATTCGGCAAAGCTCATAGAGTCTTGCTTAAGAGTTTCGCGAAGATACGTGCGAGCGTCTTCAGCTTCAAAAGAATTGCCACAACAGTGACGAAGAATTCGTAGATATTCGTCGAAGATAGCAAGATTGCAGATGTCATTTGTTCGATATGACATCATGAGAATGTGAGTCTTCTTCCCAATTATGAGACGAGACTCGACGTAGACGATCTTGACTTCATCGATGATGTATCGATCGTGATTCATGTGCATGCGCTGCTTCAAGCTTTGCTTTCACGCATTCAGCTTGTCTCTATCTTCATCGTATTCAACGATATCTGAGAGCTTTTCAGACAATCGAACGAGAATGACTGCGACAGTCACAGACGCTGAAGAAAGATGTATAACAGAGATCAACGATAAAGATTGATTTCGAAGAGTTTGAGTCACTGCTTGAGCTATCAGAAAGGCTAGATTTTGCGAGTCTAAAGAAGCATAGGTTGAAGGAATTGAGACAGAAGAGGCGAAGAACGAGAGAGTTGCATTAGTGACTTTACGAGCTTGGTTCTGAAGCTTCTGAAATCGGCGTAAGGCTGTCGCTGAGTCGTTGACGACATGTCGAGCGAACTCATCGACATTGAGTTCGTTCTCGAGAATGTACTCGAAATGCTTCATTGAGCGATCGAAACGAGAACGTATCTTGAATCAACGAGAAAACGAGACGAGATCGCAGCGCGTGAAAGCGTTGCAGAAATTGTAGATCTTTCGTAATGTCAGAGACTAGATTTGAAGAACTATCAATATAATGTATGATAGCTATGATAGAATCAGATCTAAATACAAGTAGTGTACAGAACGAAAGACAAGAAGAAAAGAAAGCAAGATGAGCTTGAAGCGACTATATTACATGGGAAATTAGATCTGCTAGCGCAGTCGCGAAAGAAGCATGTAGTCACATGACTTTCATGCGACTCAATCGAGCTTTCAGCCTAGCATCATGACACTTAATGTCATGTTTTTCAAGACAGACTAAAAAATGTCTATCTTCATCAGTTAAATAAACAGTGTAATTCTTGAAATCACATTCACATTATTCTTATGCATTATTCTTGTGCATTATTCTTGTGCATTGACTCAATTGTACTTCTAATAAGTACTTGCTTTAAATGCAAGACTTTTAATAAATGAAGCAATATTGCAAATTTATGAATAAATCTGTGTTAGAACAGTCTTCAAAGATACTCAAAATAAATCAGCAGACTTGTTAATCTCTTGATCATCATTCTTCTTTCTGCAATAAATATTTCAGAGTTCAGTAATAATCTCATCTGAATTCAAATTCATAGTTCAATTGTAATACTTCATTAACATTATTTATTTCATCATTTTTGAACTCATCTGTGATCAATCTCATCGACATACTCTTTTAGCAAGACTGAAAGTTCGCTCAATATTTATCAAGAATATTGAGCATGAAAAAACATCTTTAATCATTTGCATCAATCTAGAAAAATTCAAAGCATTGTCTTTTCAAAATTATTATGTTGAACATTTCTTATTTATAACATCAGTGCGAAGATATTGATCATCTTTGTCTTGAAAAGAATAAGCACGTTGAGATTATTGAAGCAATGATCTTCTAACAATTGCAACAGACTACAAGATCATTAGTAAATGATCAAATGCATTATCATAATGCATTATTTTATCAGCATCACTTCGTGCTCTTTGTGCTTTTGCTCTCAAATCGACAGCTGAATCTTCATAGTAACAATGAAAATACTTTTTAAACTTTGTCTTGTACTTGATCTTGTAGTGAACAAATTCTTCATCATGATCTGTATCTTCATTGTCTTTATCATCTCAAGTCTTGTAAAGATTTAGCTTCATTGTAGAATTTAGAATATTTGCAAGATTATATATTGTTTCATCATTATCTTTAATCTTGACATAATACTTCACAAGTTTAATTGAGACTTTTTCACAAGTCTTTACTATAACAGCACTTGATGAGCAAGTACTTCTTCTTATATTCTTTTCAATCTGCTCAAGATGATTGAAAAGTGCATTAAATATTCAAAATTTCAAGTGAATATTTGCATTAGTTGTTCATGACATTATTAAAGTGCATTGATAGAAGAAATTTAATAGATTGTCAACAAGCAAAATTATGAATCACTCACTTTCATCAAGTTTAATCTTTGTGATCTTGAAATCTTCGCAGTATTTTTCTGTTTAAAGATCAACAAATTCACGTAGTTGATATTCTTGACAAAGCATTAAGTACGTAGAGTTTCAATGAATGCAAATATCTTGTATCAGTTTTCTAAATCTTTTATCATTCTGCTCTTGAAAAGTTCTGAAGCAAATTAATTGCTGAGAAAAGTTGTTGACAGCTATTGTCAAAGCATAAATTTAATTTCATGATTAATAAATGCATTACTTTTTTACATTATCATTTGAAGTAATATTTTTTTGATCACAACAAATAATTCTTTACTTATCTCAATATCTTGCACTTGCTCATTCTTTAATTGAGCAATAACATTATTAGCTATTATCTTTGATTTAAAAGTTTGAATAAAATCTTGAATCATAAGATTGATGATGTGAATCAAGCAATTAATGAAATTCTGTGTTCTGTCTCATTGAAACTTGTGATGATTCATGATCTTTTCAAGTTTCTCTTTCAAGATACTATTATTGCTTGCATTATTAATAATAATCTTGAAAAGCTTGTTTTTAATAATGTAGTTTTTCAGAATTTTCATTAGCTTCATCATCAATTGACAATCAATATGCTCAATATTGAGAGACGTAAATTTAATAAGATGTTCACGAAACTGAAATTTGACATTGATTCAATATATTAACACTTTCAAGTACGTTACTCTTTGAAAACTAGATTACACATTTAAAGCAATAAAAACACGTTGTGACTCTTTAAGATTCATTCTGATCTGATTACAAATATTCTTATAGTGAGAGAGAATCATAGTTATCATTCTTGTGCAATGCACAATCTGCAAATCTGAACGAAGCATATATAGCAGCTTTTGAAATTGCTTATTATTAATAATTTAAAAGAGTAGATTCAAGTTAACAAAGATCTTACATAACTGATTTTTTCAATTCTCTTGATTGAAGACAAAGATTAACTTGATATGATTTTTCTTCTAATAGTTTGTTAATTTTGCATTATCAATTTGTATTATCAGATATGACTTACTCATTCAAAAGTCAGTTCAATCTATGATTGCAAGTGTTTGCATTTTCGCTCTGTCGCTGTGCAAAAGTCTGATTCAAGATGCTTTTTCATAGCAGATGTGCTAAAGTTATCAAAAGCTGTAGAATGATTCATAATTTTATTGCAGATTGTGCATGAGATTTTAAGCAATTCTTCAACTATTGAAGTCAACTGTATAAAGTGATTTCATATATTGAATTGTTTATCATCTTTGACTTTTTTGAATCAAAGTGAATTAACTATCTTTTTTTGAGTCTTGTTTTAAATACTTTCGACAACAAAGATTTAAAATCATCATCATAGAAAAAAGTCATCTGTATTTAAAGTTCATTAAACATACTCGCTATTCTCTTTTATCTTGAGCTGTGAAAAATTCTGGTGAATTTTATTCATTGCTTCTTGTCTAATTTTCTTCTTTTTGAAATAATGTGAAAGTTTCATAAATCTTTGATTGAACAGATTGAAAGTTGTCAGTGAACTAAATATTCTGTCGTATTGTAGAATGATTTGTATTTGCAACGTGACAACAATAGTAATAAATAGCTTGAAGATAATATATAAAACAATGAATAATGCAAAAAGATAATGCAATTTATTGCAAGAAAACAATAAGTGAACATGTTGTTCTATGTTTCTATTCTTAACTCTCTTGATGTCAAGCTTGAGTTCTTGATGAGTTGAGTTAAGTTGATTCAACTGCTACTTGAGTCGAGTTAAGTTGATTCAACTGCTACTTGAGTCGCGTCGAATTAAGTTGAAAATATGCTCAACTCAACTTGAATCAAATTGAAAATGTGAGTAACTTAATTCAAGATCAATTCAAGTTCAAAATGTCAACTTGATACTCAACTTAATGATCAGTCTATTGATAGCTGAGTTGATAGTTGAGTTGATAGCTGAACATGTTGATATTTTGATTGTTGTTGTTCTAGAAAGTAGAAACTATGAAGAAAAAATGAAAATGAAAACTTCAAACTTTCTAGCATCAGCTTTATAAAGCTCGAAGCGAAGATTATCGAGTAGATAGCTGAGCATGTAGAATGATGAGTAGATAGAAAGTCATGTAGAAAGCATTGTTTGACATGTTTTATGCACTCGATCAACGCGTTTGATAGAGAGTAAAGTGAAGAGTAAATAGATGAGTAAAGTGAAGAGTAAATGAGCGAGTAAATAGACGAGTAGAATGAAGAGTAAATGAGCGAGTAGATAGATGAGTAGAGTGAAGAGTAGATGAGCAAGTAGATAGACGAGTAGAATGAAGAGTAGATGAGCGAGTAAATAAACAAGTAGAGTGAAGAGTAGTGCTAAATTAGCTAAATCAGCTTGTAACTGATTTATGTAGCATGTAAGCTAATTAACGATGCAAACTCAGCTGACAGCTAGCTTGTAGCAAACATCTTATCTAGTAGCTAGCATATGCATCTCGAGCGCATTAGTATTGAATGAACTCTGCTCACTAGCTCACAAGCTATCTAAGCTCTTTGTCGAAACGTTGATGTATCTGAGTCATATCTGAGTCAAACCTGACTAGCTCGCTGATTAGTTCTAATCATTACGCAGAGTACTCGCTAGCGTTCACTGCGAATTGATTAGAGCTTCAGCCTTGTTCAGCCTTATCAGCCTTGATACGCTTGTAACAGTAAATGAGGTTGAGAATGTTGATGCATTGAAATCTATCTGTTCTCATGATTAGCTTTAGCAGCAGTGATCAGTTCTATCAAAGGCTTTCAGCTTTAGCAGCGAGGATCAGTCATAGCAGCAGTGTTCAGCTCTATCAGCGAAGCGATCAATCAGCGCAGTAGTATTCTCAACCTCGATTACTAGATCAAACCTGCATGTTTTTCCATTATTTCTGAAGCATTGAATTCAGCTCAATCAGAGCTACAATTATGCCTTTCAAAGTATGTGAGGTAGTCAGCGCGCAGAAATTGATCCGAGCGGGGGAAGATGCTGGCAGCTGGGAGATCGAGCAGCCAAAACCCTCAATATCCTCGAGCTCATTTGCTGAGTTGAATCTTCATATTTTCCCGGTATTTTTGAACCGTTGAAGTCGTCTCGGTCGGCTCTACACCTTTCGTCATAGAAAGTTCTCGGTCAGAGGACGCCTTTGTGGATTTCGAGGCGGTGGCGGATTGACCGGGGGTGGCCCCGCCAGCCGTCGGCGGGTGGGTTTCTCTGGGCCACCACAGATGGCTCAGAGAATCGTGTCGAGAATAAGAGGTAGATCAAGATCTAGATAGATCTAGATAGTTGTCGAGACGAACAGTTAAGAAGCTCTAATCTATCTAAAGGCGGAATTGGACGTCAACTTTGAGCAAAAAAATCCATCATCTTCCTCGTTTCTAAACCACCAGTATCAATCCCTCAAAAGACCCCTCTCCACAAACCCTCTAACTCTCCGCCCCCCCAAACCTCACCCTCAGCCTTGCCGTCGCAACCTTACTCAACTCTCTAATACTTCCCAATCCCATAATCTCCAACACGCTAATCTCCAACCCAAACGCCTGCTTCCACCACCTTCGCAACTCAATCGCCATCAACGAATCCACCCCCAGCGAACTCAACGTCATCTCAACATCCATATCCGCCGCATCCTTCATCATGAAGGCGAACACCTTGACCCCGATCTCGTGCGCCAGCAGATCCTCGCTGGCCTGTTCGGCCAGCAGATCCGGGTGGTCGGCGCAGCGCAGCAAGAATTGCTTGAGCGGGGAGTCGGTGGCGGCGTGGTCGATGAGGGTGGTGTTTTTGATGTTGTGGTAGATGCCCATACGGCGGTCGCGGCGCCAGTGGGTGCGGTTGTTGGGGTCGTCCGGGTGGATTTCGGAGCGGAGGCCCATGATGATTTGGCCGGTGTTTTCCCAGGAGGATAGGAGGGGAGGGTGTTGAGGGGATGGTTTCCTGATGGTGGTGTTGGCTGCAGGTTGGGAGTTGAGGATGGAGAGTTGGAGATATTCGAGAAAGTCTTTCTCTTGCAGGAAATAATGGCCTTGGGCTTTTAGGTTCTTGCGTGCTGCGGGGTTTTCGGCTACGAAACCGACTTCGTCGATGGGGCAGATGTTCAGGACAGAGGCGGGGAGGCCTAGGCTGTGTCGGTACTGGCAGAATGCTTCGAGGAAGGTGTTGGCGGCGTTGTAGTTGCCTTGGCCCGGTTGGTTGACGATTGTTACAGTGGAGCTGGACATGAAGAAGAAGTCTAGGGGCTGGTCCGCTAGGGCGTTGTGGAGGTTCCAGGTACCATCTACTTTTGGCAAGGTCGCTGTGATCCAATCTTCGCGACTCATGTTGATAATGGGTTTGTCCTAAATTTGGGTTAGTGAGGCTGGTCTTCGGCTCTCTGTAGATAAATGACATACCCTTAGAACCATCGCGAGCTGTATGACACCTTTGATAGGGCTTGGTGTGAACGATATGGCCTTCCTCACGTCTTCCATATTTTGAGTCATACCAGCAACGGCAGAAACCACACATCCCATACTCCTGAGCTCGCCAAAGAAAGAACTGTCGTTGTCGTTGAGACCTGCACTACGAGAAAGAAAGATGAGACTTCGAGCACCATGTTCAACCATCCAAGTGGCAATGGATTTGCCAAGTCCTCCCAGACCTCCTGCTAGAAGGTACGAACCCCTGGGATCCAGAGCAAGACCAGTGGCAGATCGAACGCAGGCAATCGTTGAATTGTCGTCGGGCATGCTCAAGATCACTTTGCCAATGTGGTCACCTTTCTGTAGACATCTGAATGCCTCCTCGGCATCTTCAGCTTCGTATGTGAGAAGAGGTCGGATTGGAGTCACATGGCCCTGTTTATATAGCTCCAAACATTTCTCCAAAACGCTGAGTGAAATATCAGCAGTTGACAACAACGTCATGAGATATTTCGACAGTGGGTGGCTTACGCTGCCATCTGCTCGGGCCTTTCTCGCACCAGATGCGCAATGTCCACGCAACAATAAGAACGATTTGCCTCAAAGATGTTCATCTCGAGCTTGCCGAAACCCACAATGTCCCGTTTTCCAAGTTCTACAAGCTTGCCAAATTCGGCTACGCATTTCCAGGACGCGTGAAGCAGTTCGCCTGAGAGCGAATTAAGAACGATGTCGACCCCACGACCCTTTGTCTCACGCAACACATCTGGACGAAAAGAGTCGTCTCGCGAATTGAAGATCCGACTTCTGGGGAGCTGAAGGTTGTCCATCAAATGCTTGACCTTCTCATCGTTGCCCACGGTTGCGTAAACCTAATTTTGTGAGATAACCCACGTTCGGATATGGAAGGAACTTCATACCTCAGCACCGATCATCTTACAGATCTGTATAGCGGCATAACCGACTCCACCAGACGCTGAATGAATCAAAACGGTCTATGGAAGACTAGTCAGTAGAAGCTCACCAGCGACCGCAAAGGCTGAGACACCTTGTTCTCAAGGTTGGACTCGGTTGCTTTCAAAGGGAAGACTTACTTGTCCCTTCACCATCCCACCGACATCGAGCAAGGAGTGTATCGCTGTTGCAAAGCAGCAAGGCATGGTCGCAGCATCTTCGAAACTCAAGTCGTCCGGCAACTTGACAGCGAGTGAGCTTGGAAGAACTAGCCTACTTGTAATGCAACCGTGAGGTGCAAGAGCAAAGATTCTGTCGCCCACTGCAACGTTACGAACATTGGATCCAACTTTCCGGATCACACCTGCCGTATCAATACCGAGAGGAACACTCTCAAGACCGTATCTAAGGATTCCCATGGCAAGTAGCACGTCCTAAAGTCTCACTGAGTGAACCATCGTGTTAAGCGAACGTTGGACTTACTCTAAAGTTCAACCCAACAGCCGCACTTTGGATCTCGACTTCGTCTTTCCCCAGTTCTCCCGGCATGGCTTTCTCGGACCATTGGAAAGTCTGCATCAGACCAGGTTTCATGATCTCAAGGGTCTTCGTACAATCTGTAGCCGCGACACCGCTTTTCTGGCCCAGTTCTTTCTGAAGAGAGAACGGATGGTACCTTCCAACCTTAATGATGCCGTTATCAACTGCATACTCCCTATCTGGAGCAAGGTTGCCATTATCTTCTCTGTTCGTTGTTTTTCGGAAAACCTGCATGACCAGTCTTCCAAACTTGTTTTCTCTTGGGTCAATCTCAAGAGTCACGAAAGGTATGGCCAACTCTGAGCGAATGGTCCTTGTAACGCCTATTGCTTGTGCTGAGCGAGGGTCATCGCAAAGAATTTGGGATGGTGTAGTCAGCCAAAGAATTGTTTGAAGATCCTGTTCAGAGAGCAAATCTTGAAAAGCTCTGAACCTGCTTTCTGAAATGTTCTCGAAGAATCGTGACTCCAGATCGAGCGTAGCAATGATATTCCGTCCTTGTGGTGGGCGATTGCCAAATTTCCAAAGCGAGTAATCGATCCCTAATGCCATCATCTCTGCGACGAGATTTTCAGTAATCTCACTGGTTTCTTGGTCACAAAGAATTGTAATTGCACTTCTGCGAGAGCAACCATCAGAATCAGGGCGCGGCTGCGAGACCATAGCGGCACAGTACTGGTAGGGCGGCTCGGCATCGAAGACAGCCGTATCGACGCCAGTAAAATTTGCAGCTTTGAGCTCCTGGTCCCAGCGGTCTACCGAGACATATGGCTCGTCTGGCCGGCCGTCCGCCTCACCTAGCCACCAGCCAGAGAAATTGCCAAAAATATAATTTGGAGCCCGAACCAGTGCAGAAAGCTCTGTGAGCACCAGATGTCCGTGTGGCCGCAAGAGAGGCCTGAGATTGCACAGGGTCTCGTGCAGGGATGGCGTTGCGTGAACGACATTGGGTGCAAGAATAAGGTCGTAAGATGCAATTTCAAAGCCTTGCTCAAAGGGATCCTTTGATATGTCAAAGACTCTGTAGTCCATATTTGATGCGTAGGAAAATCTTTCTTTTGCCTGTGGAAAGAAACCAGCAGAGACATCTGTGAACGAATAGAGAGAGTAGAGAGGGTATCCGTCTTTGTCTACAAGGTCTTGAAGGATGGAGACAGTTGTCCCGCCAGTCCCAGCGCCGACTTCCAGCACCCGAAGATTTGGCTTTGTGTGCGAAAGCATTCGAACGAAATCGCCATGTCCGAAGCTGACGACGTTGTATATCTCAGTCAAAACATCTCCTTGCATGAGAATATCAAGCGTATCTGCTTTGCCAGTGAAAAGTGCTTCGATGTTGTCGCTGACGCGCTTGATGCCCGTGGCGACGGGTGCCTTTGAGCCCATCGACGATAATTGCTTTAGGTATTCTTCAATGAGGTCTCGCCGCTTTGAAGGACTCAAATTGACCAGCTCTTTGCAATTCCTGACGACAGGATATGAGCCGTTCTGGGCACGGCTTACTTCCTTCTGCAGCCAGTCTCGGTACTTTCGGAAGTGCCATTGCTCTGTCTCTAACGATTGGAGACGCTCGGCTGACTCTACTATGCAGAGTAAAGTCATCTCTTCTTGAAGCGTCGTCTCTTGAATGTTCGACTTTGGAGGCTTGAAAAGAGATGCTGCGTCAAAGAAGTCAAAGTCAGGGGACCATTCCAAACGAGCAGCAGCGTGTCGATCCCATGCTGAGTCAAGGGTTTCCTCATTGTCCATTGGAGTCAAGTACACGCCGCGAAGACGGAGACAAGTTCGGCCCTCTGAGACGCAATCTATCCCTGGGGCTTCTGATGCGGCCAAGTTCCCTGCTTTGGCACTCATAGTAGATGCGCTCCGAGCTACCTCAATCTCTTCGATTCTGGTAGGTACAGCCACGTGGCCAAAATTGCGGCCAATGCCTTTTGACATCGCAACGAGGAGTAGCTGCAAGCAAGCATCTATTGCAGTTGGGTGGAACACATAGGGTGCTTCTTGGTAAGGGTTTTCAATCTCACCAACGCTCAGGTTTTCGGTTGTCGATGACGTGATCTTTGTGAGTCCAGAGAATTCAGGCCCGTAGTTGAACCCGATTTGTGTCATGGCTGCATACCATCTGGAAGGAGTCACTTCACGGGGGTAGAACTGGAAACTTTTACACTGCGCAAGGTCTGCTCGACGAGGCTTGACTTTACCTTCGCAATTCTTCATCCACGCCGAGCCGGAATTTGACGAAATTGTGAATTCGAACCATTCGGAGTCCTCTGAATCGGTCATTCTATGAGGTCGGAAGCTTGTAATCATCTCCACTGGTTTGGAATCGGTGAGCACTAAGGCGGAGTGAATAACCACATGCTTTAAACTATAGCCGTTTTCGACCCCAGACACCTGTCTAATAGACTCACCGGCCATGGCAGCATATCCAGCGAACGGGAAAACTATATCTTCCCGAACCTTGTGGTCGTAGAGCCACGGCTCGTCCTCAAGCGATAAGATATTTCTCCATGAAGGTTCTGATATTGTGCTTTCTCCCACGCGCAACCCGAGGAGGCCATGGTATCCGTATTTTCGAAACCTCCACTCCTTAGAAAGCCGACTTTCGTACCAGTACGATGCGCTGTGGTCCCATGGATAGGATGGAAGGTCAGGAAGCACACTTCCACCTGCTGTCAACGGCTCGAAGCTGAAGGGAACCCCTTGCTGATAGAGCTGGCCCCACGCTGATAGTAAAGTTTCCGCACAGTCCTTATTTCGAATCATTGTCGGAATATAGAGGTAATCCGAGCCAACTTCAGAGCATATCTGCCGAAGTGGACCAGCAAGAGTTGAGTGAGGGCCAATCTCAAGGAACACATTATTGCGCTGGCGCCGCAGAATGTTTCTGACCGCGGAGTCAAAACGGACTGAAGAGATAAGGTTTGTCTGCCAATATCCGGGGCTCAATGCCGCGGAGTCTTGAATTATGTCGTCTGTGGCGCTCGAGAAGAACAGGATGTCAAGCTGTCGGCTTGAAAAGTCACTTTTATTTGCTAATTCCTCTTCTACGAGGCGGCGGTATTCCTTGCCCAGAGGGACCATGTGATCTATGTGGTTAATATCAGTAAATGGTTTCAGAGGATAAACAATCACGTACGAGAATGATATGCCATGTCCACTTTCAATGTTCGAGCCAGTATATCAGGCTTGCTTTCCTTAATTGATGCCACCACCTTGTTAAGCTGTTCCGCATCCCCAGACAGAGTTACGCTCTTGGGGCTGTTCTCACAGGCGATTACAACGCCTTCTTTGAGGAACTTTGACACTGCGTCCGCACCAAGGCCGATTGCTACCATGCCTCCAGCTAACGACGGTTTCTTAGCCACATAGCCTCTGTAATATGAAGTGATTAGAGCTTCGCGCAACGAGATAGCACCAGCTGCATAGGCCGCAGCTATTTCACCGCTGGAATGACCAACAACAGCTCTTGGCCGAATGCCAGATCTGCGGAACATATTGACAAGAGCTACCTGAATCGCGGTACATAGCGGCTGCGCTAGCTCTGCGCGATGAATCTGGCTTATTTTGATCTTAAAAAGCTCGTCTGCAATAGTTTAGTAAGCGTCCAACGATATGAAAGACAAGATGAGGGGCATGGAAAACACGGCCGAAGAAAATGATATGATGTCTGCAAGGAACCATTCTAACCTTCGATGCTCCAAGCTGGAGGATATTGTAAGCTCTGGAGTATACGATCCATGGCTCCAATATCATTTCGAAATTCGGGATTTGAAAGGATAAGTTCTTTCCCCATCGCAGGCCACTGGGCGCCTTGGCCGCTAAAAGCCATTACAAGATTTGGTGAAGTCGTTGGAAGCTTTACTACCGCCGCGGCTGTGCTCATGGCACCATCGACGCCGACGATGCAGAAAGACCTATACATGTGATGCTCTCGGCGTTGATTCAACGTGTAAGACACATCCAATACCCGGTCAAGGTGCGACTTAATATATGTCGTGTTATTAAGGATTTGTCGACGCATGGACTCCTGGGTATTTGCAGAAAAGACACATAGTTGTGGAAGTCCGGTTACCATGTCAGCTGCGGATCTCTTGCGTGGAACAGGAACATATGCATCGGGCGATTCCAAAATTATCTATGACGGTGTCAATGAGCTCATCGGCTTGAGTTGATGTGATGACATATTCGCAATGACACCTACATGAGCATTGGTTCCTCCTATTCCAAACGAGTTTACGCTTGCACGCTTGCAGCGATCTTGCGGCCAAGGTGTAGCTTTGGTCGGAACAATAAGGCGGTTTTCTCTGAATGCAACTGGCGGGTTTAGATAGGGTTGTTTGAGAGTATCATTTTGCTTACTTTTGGGGTTTGGGGTATTGAACTTTATGTTCGGAGGGATCATCTCGTGTTGTAGAGAGAGTATGACTTTTATCAGGCTTGTTATACCCGATGCACCCTCCGAGTGGCCCACGTTGGCTTTGACCTGTATTGTGTCAATATACCTATGTAGCACCATTGGTTATCTTCACATTTACCGAGCCAATGTAAACGCCTTTCTCTCCAAATACTCTCCCAACAGCCGCAGCCTCCAACGGATCTCCGGTAGGTGTACCTGTTCCATGACACTTGACCTGTTTATCAGAAATCCCTAGATTTCATGACGAGATAGGCTTGGAAGGGGATCTCACCTCGACGTAGCCAGTCTCTGAGGGAATCAAGCCAGAATCGGAATAAACCTTTCGCATCAGAGCTTCGTGGGCCTCACTGCTAGGGGTCATCAAGCCTTGACTTTTACCGTCGCTATTGGTTCCAGTATTCCGAATGATAGCTCTAATCGGGTTGCCGTCCCTGAGGGCATCGCCTAGCTTTTTAACGTAAATCGCATTTATTGCTTCTGCACGCGCAAAGCCATCCGCTGCCGCATCAAAGGTTTTACAAGAGCCCTCCGGAGACAGAATTCCTTCTTGAGTCATTGCCGCTGTTGTCGCCGGGCCCATGATTAGACTTGTCCCCGCAACAATCGCTCCACCGCAATCACCGCTATTCAGTGCTCGACATGCCTCATGGAGAGCAACAAGCGAAGCTGAGCACCCTGTCTTGATGACCATGCTGACTAGATGTCAGTGTATGCCGGTGTCATGTCATAGGTTTTGATGCCAGAACACACCTAGGACCTCGAAGATCGTATTCGTAGGAGACGCGGTTAGATATCATAAGGTCACCGTGGCCGGTCAAGATATAGCCCCCGGAGTGTTGGGTCTCTCTCGCACTCATTTGTAGCCAGTCTTCGCCAAATGTCCCCACATAGCATCCAACCAATTTACCTCTATAGTCAACCTCGCCAGCACTTTCCAGACACTCCCTTGTGACTTCCAGAAGTTGTCGTTGTTGTGGATCCGACTTTTCCAGCTCATTTTTACTCATGCTGAAGAAAGATGTATCCAAGGAAGTCAAATCGTCGTCTAGAAAATATCCATTCTGAGCCTTGATGGCGCCTTTCTTCCCCAAGGTACTATTGAAGCTGTCAATATTGTATCGATCAGAGCGGACCGGACCTTTTGCGTCTTTTCCGTTGATCAACAAGTCCCAGAAGTCTTCAGCACTGCGAACACCTCCAGGAAGACGAATCCCTAACCCACAAATAGCGATGGAGTCAAGGGCGGCGGTAGTAGCCTCGGGCTTTGAATGAATAGTGCCATTGGAAATGCCGTTACTGCGATGATTCCAGCCGTTAAGGTTGTTGTGGCCGTGGCTGCTAGTACCCTTAATGGCGGTGCCGTTAGAAATTTGATGGTCATTGCCATTGATCTGAGGTTCTGTGTGAATAGCCATGCCAGATATAAATTGGCAATCTTCGATGTTGAATGCAAGAAACTCCGTACAGGATAATGGGACTGTGCACGCTCATACAAGTTATCATGAGTGACTATGTAGATTATAGAAAGAAGACATAAGACAAAAAAATTTGAAAACCCAGATCCGATTACCTTGCACTGTGTTGTGTATACTCAAAGGACAGATTGACCAACATTAGCGAGAATTCTGGGGTCCATCTCCAACCTTGCAAAGACCATGCATTTCAAAGAAAGCTAGCGCAAGAGAGTCGGACATACTAGTACGGTAGATAAAGACCATACTGAAGACCCGCAGATCAGACAAAGACCAGACGAGGGTCGGATACTTCACTGCATAGCAGATTTCGGAAGTGAAGATGAATTGCAGACGGTACGGAAGGCTCGGCGGTGGAGTCAGCTCAGTTGTAATTTTCCTACTGGCTGAAGCCGCGAGGCCAGGTTGACGCCACCTGACCTCCACTGCACAAGGAGATCATACCTGAGCTCTTGGATATGATTCGTACGGCAAGCACTGCTAACGAGAAATAACGACAGGGTTAGCCGTATATAGAAGAGAAAGATAAGCACAACACCATTGTACCAGCGCTGTTAGGAATCGAACCAAATATAATTAAATTACCTAACGACTCGACCACAACCAACAGGCGTCCGCCCCCGGACGAGGAACATTTCGCTTCGCGTCCACAGTGGAGGGTCGGCACGGGTTTCGAACCAACGCACGTCCCGAAGTAACAACGGAACTTAATACCTGCGGCTAAGCGCTGCCAGAAGAGAAAGATAACCACAACACCATTGTACCAGCGCTGTTAGGAATCGAACCTAATATTATTAGATTACCCAACGACTTATATTTGGACCGTTTATCTTCGAGAGATAGACTCGAACGCTTGGAAGCTGAGCTCCTCATTGAAACCTCAACAGCTTCCTCCCGGCTTGGTCAGTGGAAAATTCAGCAACAAATTTAGCCTCATGCTACTCTACTGTCAAAACCTGTCAATAGATTTATTCAAAATTAGCTGCCTGTCTTAGACATGGGTACCACCAACATGGAAGAATTTTGCCCAGTTCCCTTTCCAGAAGGGCTGCCTACCATCCAACTCGAAAGGATTTCCCTGGCAAATTTACTCGATGACGATGAACTCGAAGCCAGCAAGATGTTTGATGTCTGCACTCGCGAGGGTTTCTTCTACCTCAATCTGATGGATCATCCCAAAGGCCTTAGGATGCTGGAGGCTGCTAATGTGGCATGCCGCACAGGAAAGGAAAGCTTAGGCACGATTTCGATGGCAGAAAAGCAGCAGTACAAAGGTCGAGAGCATATTGGAATTTTCGACACCGGGTAAGTACTCGCAGTGTAAGATTCTCAACAAACCTCAGTAACAGAAGTCAGGTATCGATGTACGCTCACCGACGAAAATGGGGAGCCTGAGACCGTTGAAGCATTCAATGTACGTGAAAGACACTTCCATACTCAAGCCTTCCCGCATGAGCCCCGCTGAACGCGCAGCAGCTGCCTCAGTACGAGCTTTTCAACAATGAGGCGGGAGGTTTCAAGCTCCCTCCCTGGCTTGCCAAGAACGAGGATACGTGGAGAGCTGCCATGAGGGACGGCAACACTGTTGCTAACATCATTATGGGCGTCCTCGAGCGCGAACTGCAGCTCCCTACAGGATCATTGACATCTTTGCATCGGACAACCGCTCGTTCGAGTGACTTCTTGCGTGTCTTGAGGTATCCAAAATTTGTACCAGGGAAAAGCCTCAACCGACCAGGCTTCCCACCGCACAGAGACGCCGTTTCTGTCGCTATTCTATTCACCTGGCTGGGCGGCCTCCAGATCCCAATGCCGAATGCAGAAATGATCGACAAAGATACGGAGACCGAGGAGAGCTGGCGGTGGGTAAAGCCGTTGCCCGGACATGCCATCGTCAATCTGGGCGATGCTCTGCAAATACTGAGCAACAACGTGCTCAAGTCTGGGAAGCACCGCGTCGTGAAAGCCCCCGGACCCCAGGCAGGCTTCGATCGGTACAGTGTACTTTTGGGAACTCGACCGGCTAATGATACGCCAATGACGGCTTTGAAGAGTCCGAGGATCCCCGCGTACACTCCCGAACAAGCCAAGGCTAAGTTGGTGGACGCGCAGCAGTGGGGGGCCAACAGTGTTCGCAAGGTTTTGTCGGTGATGGAGAAGAAGTGATGCACCTAAGAGACTGCATGAACGGGTGGGCATCAACCACCAGCCAGTCGGGACAGCAGGATGATGGTGACGATAAGCATTCCGTGGTAGATCGCTAGCCCAGTATGGATCAGAGTAGACCAATTCCTTTTTGAGCCACAAATTAGGCTATTCATTCCATTTCGATTGGATGTGAAGACTCACATATGATCCTCGTCTAATTTACGTACCTCAAGTTCTCCATAGTCCCTGTCTGGTCCTTGGTTGTCCCTTGACTTGCATATCATTTTGTTGACGATTGCTAACGCCACTCTTCACCATTCAGTCCTATCATTTGCCCCTGTTGAGGCCGGAGACGTGGTCCGTATAGCGCCAGCACGGCTTTCGTTCACCTCACCTGATGCATGGAAAGACATCTACATGCATGGTCACAATAGCGAGCATACGGCCCTGAGAAAAGACCCGGTTTTCTATGCCGTGTTCCGTGAGAAAGGAGTTCCTTTGGGTATAATGCAGAAGGTTCATATCATGCACGGCTGCGTAGACAACTTTCTTATGCCTTCTCGGGCAAAGCTCTGAAGGAGCAGGAGCCTCTGATCCAGAAGCGCATTGACATGTTGATCAACCACTTACGAACTCTGGCTTCAAGGGACGGCAAAGCAGATATGGCACAGTAGTACAATTTCGCTACTTTTGATAGTAAGCAACGTATTGCGGCTGCACTAAAGCCATATTTCCTTTCCTTGCCCTTAGGTTTAGGGCATATGGAACTAATTGACCCAAATCAGTAAACGGTGACCTCTCCTTTGGCGACTCGTTTGGCTGGTCTGTCTGCACCTTTTCCCCAAAATTTCAGCTTAGCAACTAGCACCTAGCACCCGTGGATAACAACGATTCAATCATTCGTCTCCGCAGCGGCGTTATTTTAATTCGCCTTCGCATAGATTAATGAGTTGCTGGAATCGGCCCGTCATCCTGTTATTGAGGATTATAAGTGTGAAGTAGCTTCACCGGCGGTTATTCTAAGGAAGAACTGCCGAATGAAAAAAAAACAGCACCGAATCATACAGTCAGTTCTTATATGTGAAACTCTTCGATACAACTTACTAAGTAGCCCAAGCAGCCAACTTTAGCCTAGCCTCAGCTTTATTGACATACATCAAAGTCGTCAGTGGATCACTAAAACAACGTGAGTGTTGCCTTGAGAAAATCATAGCTAGCCCATCTAGAAGCAACGCTCTTACCATTGTATCAAATTTTGCTTTTTCTCGCTCTTAAATCTGGCCCACACTCACCATGGAGAGACGCCATACCTCCCAACAACCCTCCCCATATCCGCATCCCTCTCTCCCTTGACGACCTCTGCCACGGTACCACCGCCAACATCTGCCTCTGGCGCTCCCAATGCCCTCACTCTCTCGGCATTCAAGAAATTCGTCACTACAAGTCCCGGATCCGCGCCCATGATCTTGAACCCTTCCTCCCCTAATGTCTTGTGGTATTCAATCAATAACATATTCAGCGCCGCCTTGCTAGCGCGGTAGTGGCTGAATTGCATGCCTGTCTTGCTGCCGTAGTATGGCGATGTCGGATCTGCGGCATGGGACAGGGAACCGCCGCTCGAGCTTACGAAAACGATGCGAGGGCTGGAGGACTTGTGGAGGAGGGGAAGGAACTTATCGGTGACCATGACCGGGCCAATGGTATTAGTTGCCAGGACGTCACGGAGACGCCGATATGGAGGGCCTTGTGTGCTCGTCTCGCCGATGCCGGCGTTGTTGACAAGGACGTCGAGTCGGTGGTGGAGGTTTCCAACTTGGTCGGCTGCTTTGTCGACTGACTCTTCGGATGTGACGTCGAGCTGGATAGCTTCGACGCTGCCTTTGAGATCCGGGAGCGCAGAAATTGTAGAGGCAGCCTTGTGGCCGTTGTCGAGAGAGCGGCTGCCGAGGAGGACGTGGTAGGTCGCGGAGGAGAGGACGAGGTTCCTGGCACATTCGTATCCAACGCCTTGATTGGCTCCTAAGCAGTGCGAATGTCAGTAAGGGAACGCTGTGTATGGGGACGGACACTGAGTGTGGGCAAAGGTCTACCAGTGACGAGGACGATTGTCTTCTCCGAGGAGGCCATGGTCACCACTTGTGAAGGTCAATGGTTGGGGTGCAATGAATTGACTATTGATGAGAGGAGATTCAAAGCAAAGGTTGTAGGACGTCAGGAAGTTTCACGGGAGAGAAAGCTTTCTGTACAAGGGTGGACGATCACGGGATTTATGCAAGAAGAGTACGGAATAACCTAATATGCACATGACACTTAGCCGCATTGTACATAAGTAGTACCTAGCTCAAACCGCACTTCATTCTAGTAAACTGCGAGGGTTTCCTGAAATAGCATTGCCTATTCTTTCTTATTCGCGTAATTGGCATGCAACGTGGAACCAACTCCGAGCCCTTCGATGGCGGTGTGATGAATGCAAGCACGGCAAGTCTCTGCGCCGATGCCATCGCCGGCTCCCTCTAGCTTCCCCCCGCACCCTTCAATAGCAGTGCCTGTGCCCCTTCAGCCCCCCTTGTTGAGGGTTGTCGTGTCCCATAAAGTGTCCTACACGAATCAATTTGTTCGATGAGACGCTCATATCGGTTTCTTGTATGTACTGTATGTATGTCTTCTATGAGGGTTTCCTTGTCGCTGAGAGTGTCGCGTCCGAACTATTTGTTGTGTGAACGACGTCGAATTAATGAATCGAAGATCCTCAACTCCCTTGAATGACGGTCCCTTCTAACGTCTAACCAGCGGTCCAACTTCTGCACGCCGGCCCACTTCATCGGGTGCGCTTTGTCTTTATTACCAACTGAACCTGACTTGCCGCTGTCAGTTTTTAAGACATTCCATGGGTACGTTTCCAAATTGACCAATGATACGTGTCCATGTAACGAGTTGAGCGGCTGCTTTTGCCAATTTTGCGATGTTCAATATTTGACCCAAATCGCTAAAGCGATGATCCTTCCATATGGTCTGTCTCCGGGTGCTATGATGCGTTGGCCATTCGAATAGCACGTGGCCGATCGTTTGTCGTCCCCATCCACATGGGCACTCCCTCGTGTTGGCTTTGTTAATGCGGTAAAGATAGTCCTTGAGCCCTATCTTTCCTGTTCGAAGTTGAACAACTGAGCTTAGAGCCCTGTGAAGTCCCACGTGTAGCTTGAGTATACCTTTAGCTAGTGCCTCGGTGAGCTTTCGTATTATTGAACCTGCTGCTTCCGCCTGCCATTGCAGTTCCCAGTCGGAGTTGATTCTCTTCCTCAATCCCGTCTTGATCGTATTGAAATTGATGAGAAGAAGCTTTGTGAAATGAAGGATAAACTGCTACAGAAGGAATTGACTGTGGCTAGGCTAAATCCTTCGAACGATGAGGTGCTGAAGCACTTTCTGAATAGCTTCATCGATGGTCACGTGCTCATGGAGCAGCCAATTTAGTTGACACTATAAATATATACCCCCCCTGTTGCTACCCCTGTGTTTAATACATGCTTCAATACACATGTTTGAAACATGTTTTGACTAACTTATTTTGGTTGGTCAATAAGCATGTCTTAAACATGTTCGTGCCCTACGGGGGCTCTGATTCCCATAGGGGAGTGTTGGAGATAGGGGGCCCGCTATCAGGGTTTTCACCTTCCACCTCCTAGATAGCCTCCTAACAGCAATAACCAAATTGTCAATATGCCCCCATATGACCTCGTATTCCAACTTATTAGAGATTTGAATCCTGGCCATGCACTGCGGTCGAAGAAACTTCGACATTTTACCAAAACACCGCCGTGATGGCGGGCCGTCGAGCCTCGCGCTTCTGGAGCCAAGAAGAGGACGCTGCACTACGAGAAGCTGTGAGACAAGCAGGTAAGGGTTGTTCAACAAAGCCTTTAGAAGTGGTGACCGTCTAGTCTCGGAGCGGTCCTTTTGTATTCCTTGCTACCCTCTTCAAATAGAATAAGGTCATCTATTGATTGGAATAGAAAACGACAACAGCATCAATTGGCACAATGTGGCTTCGGACGTTGGCACGAGGAACAACAAGGAGTGCAGAAAGAGATGGGTATACGCTCTGTCCGCACCAAGTGTCAAAGGCCCTTGGGACAGCAGGGAGGATCGTCTGCTGATAGAGGCAGTCGAGAAACACGGGTTCAAGTACGTTTCGTGGTCACACTCACGTTCTCCACCTGCCCTGCTCCCCTGTTGGCCGCGATATTCCAGCCTACTTCCCTACAATGTCTTAGACGTGAACTACGATTAGTAGGTCACTGCTAACAGAGCGATGAAGGTGGGCCTTAGTATCCGAAGACGTTAGCTCACGGCAACCAGATCGTAAGCTATAATCCTCTTTACCCTGGGCGTGCAAAATGTGGAATCCGGTCCGCTTGAGATTCAGTTGGGGATTCTGTTATGGACCAATTTCATCACAAGCAAAGCCTATTTGTTATAACCTTGAGTGCTTGGAGTGAAGGTTAATTCATGGCCTTACACAAGAATGCTCCCGGCGCTGGCATGAGACTCTCAATCCGAATATCAGCCACGCTCGATGGGCACTTTGGGAAGACCAGCTCCTACATGAAGCGGTCGAGACCTATGGAAGAAAGTGGACAGAGATTGTTGAGAGATTCTTCCCAAATCGGTCGCCGATCAACGCAAAGAACAGGTGAGAACGTCGATGATCATCCCAGATACCCAAGCTTATTCACTTTATTTTCATTAACTGCTCGTTGGTCGAGTGCAGCCAATTCCATGATATCATATAATCCATCTCAAGTATTTTTTGTCTGCTACTCATAAGATGAGTAATGATCGAACGACGTATCCAAATTGCAACATTGAATTTGTCATGTGAACAAAAAATAATGATTTGCTCTGACTGATCAATTCGGCGTCCGCTAGATATGCCCTGCGCTTCGGAGCTCGTAATCTTACCGGTACCACTCCCGAAAACAACTTTCCCGATTTCTCATCCATCGAGTCCCCCGCGACCAGCATTATCACCAGCGCATCTTCACCTGCCATAGGCTGTTGCTCCAATCCCAGCCTCCTATGGCTTGCTCAAGATCACACTCAAGATACCTCAAGAAAAACCTCCTTGCAGTCTCCACCTGCGTCATTCTCAACAACGAATGGGCTCATGCAACCAATTGGTCTTTTCGACTGTACTCCCTCAGGCGAAATCGCTTTGTCCCCAAGCTTAGATACCTTACCCACAAAGCCAACACCACAGCATTTCGCACCACCAACACCACCGTACGCGCTTTATCCCGATGCCTACCCCAGCTCAGCCTCGGTATATCAACAAGCCGCAACGACCCTGTACCCCGACGTGAGCGCATGCACCAATCCTGCAGTCCTACCCAATGGCATCCTCCCGACCCAGCAGTCTCAAACCCTCTGGCCACCGACGCTCGAAAGCGCTCAAGCGCATCAATCAGAAACGACAAGCTTACACGAACCCCCTCTCGACCTCTTCGATATAAGCCTCGCAAACGGAATCATCGACTGCGGCGGACCTCCCTTAGCAACGAGTAGCAACCCTTTCTTACCTGACCTAGCCAAGCCCGATGCGCAGCTGGCGCAGCTGGCGCTGCTGTCGTCGGATTTCCAGAATCCGGAGGTTTTTAGCGATCAAAATCGTCATGAAATTTCATCTGTCCATAGACATCCCCAACCCCACACCTTCAATAGCTAAGGAAATGCCGCTGTGATGTTAGACTCATTTAATATCGCATCGCCGGTACTCGAACAATCTCGTCGTAGTAGAACCGCGTTCAGACGATACTAGATATTCTTCAAGCCACATGTTCCAACAAGCTGCGCAAGTGCGGTTGGGATATCAGATCCTTCCGACATCGCATGTGCTGCCAGCGATTCGTAGCTATCTTCCATTCATGAAGCAAAGGTCACCTAGATACTTAGCTCATCATACATGTCACAAATTTCCAAGCAAGCATTGACGCCTCGGTAAACAAATCAACTTCTTTCAACGTTCTGCTCGCCGTTCATCTTGCTATTGACTCTTTATTTAGAGATGTATTCGCTCATCTATCCATCTCATCGCTCATTCTTCTTCAGCTTTCCGACTGCTTTCTCGACCAGCTCTTCCAGTATTTGTGAGTTATTCACTTTTCAATCGGCTCATTGATCGACTTCTCGCTCAGCTCGTTGGGCGATTGAATGAATAGAACGACAGGAGGTTATTGGGTAATTACCAATTGCGTCGATGATTAATCAATTAGCTGAGCGTAGCAATAGAAAGTGAGCGTAGCAACAAATCGAAAACGCTTCAAAGTCATACGGAAATCCAACTCTATGGAACGATGAATGGAACGATTGCATCCGTGGATGGGCTGCAACAGTCACACAAAGAATCTTTTCTACAGCTGCTTAGAACATAACAAAACCTGTAAACGAATCGATAGACAGAAGTTATGCTGGGTACCCATATCCAACGCTCCCATTCTTCGGGATACTTCTTCGTCGTGTCTCTCCTTGACTTCATCTGCCTTTTCTACCAAAAATTCGCTTCGAACATTTCGAAAGACCTCCCGACTTCTCATTCTCCCCTCAGAATATCCGCCGCCAGTTTCTCCGCCAACGCATCTGAGGTCATAACCGAGTCAGCTATCTCCAGTCCTTGCAAGCCTTGTCGATTCAAGAGCACGGCACTCCAGGTTGTGAATGACAGAAGGGGGGAAAGGGGCACTTACAAACAGTCGACATAAGCTGTCCCGGCGGCAACAGCGGGAACACGCTAGCGTCCACGATGCGAAGCGCTTTGATGCTGCCGAGCACGCGACCGTGGGAGTCGACGACGGCCGTGGGGTCGGAGGGTTTGCCCATTTTGCCTGATAAGAGGGAACTTAGTAGGGGGTTGGGAGGCGTAGGGTTTTAGGGGGGATTGCGGGGTGGTACGGCAGAAACGGAAGACAGCGATTTTTGTGTGAGAAACTGAGACAAGCGACGGAAGAGGATGGCGCGATAAAAGAACTCACAAGTAGTCGAAGCATGATGAATCGTCACCACCGTCTCCCGTAAATACTCCAAAATCTGCGCATCACTCTGCACCCCCTTCCCCGGCACCACTTCATCTCCATTCACAATCTCCGCGAACCCCTGGATAATCTCCCTCGCTCGCTTGATTCCCTGGATCGCCAGCTGCTGGTCTGTCGAGGTGCCGAGCCAATTGGTGTTGACGAGCGGGTTCTGCGCCGTGTCGGTGGAATTGATGCTGACGTTGCCGCGCGCGGTGGTTTTTTGCAGCGTCATTGCCACGGTGACGTAGTTGCGCGTGTCATTTGGGGAGATGGGGCCGGTGTCGGCGGGCACGTATTGGAGGTCTGGCCAGTCTGCGGGGTAGGAGGAGAGGGAGGCGTTGGCGGAGGAGGTCAGGGAGGAGAGGTATTTTGGGGGTAGACGCTCCCATGCTACGTTGCGAGGTCAGTGTGTTGTGCTTTTTTATGCGAGATCGATGATATTGTGTTATGGAAGATGAAACTGGGGTTGATGTTGATGGTAAGGGTGATATTACGGCTTACCTAGGTAGTTTGCCGTAAAAACAGAGAGGATCCCGGTTTTGTGGTTCAGATACGCGTCTTCGGCTTCAGCGAGGAACGTAGCGTTGCTGAAGAGCTGGTTTCCTGCTGGGACATGGACGGGAACTGCGACTGCGAAACCGGGTTGATCCTGTAAAGGCTAGGTAAGTGGGAGAAAGTCACGAAGTTTCAGACTTGGACTCGTGAAGATTGGGATAAGCTCAGAGCTCCGTCTGTTGTAGGAGTAACTTACCCACATTTCCTGGCCCACTCCCTTCAGGTCCGCCACGACCGGGATTCCCAAACTCTGGAGCTCGCTAGCTGGACCGACGCCTGAAACCATGAGAAGTTGTGGCGAGCGAAACTGCATGCATGATCAATGAGACAAGATGCAGGTCGCATGGTCGGCAAAAGACGCCTCCACGCGTGAACATGCAGGTTTCAAGGATCAACTCACCACGCCTGCGGCAAGTATAACTTCCTTCCTCGCTTTCAAAGTATACCCCAACCCCGATGACTCCACCTTAACTCCACTAGCCGTCTTCCCATCAAAGATAATCTGCTTAGCAAGCGTATTCTGATAGAATCGCAGATCCGTCTTCTCAACAGCGATTCTCCCGTAACTAGTTTCACTCGAATCCCTGATTGCATAATCTGGATTCTGAGTCGCTGGCCACTGGGCAAATCCATCTAGAGTCCCGCTTTGAATGCCGGATATTTCCGCAAAGCCCGATTTCTCGAAAGCACGGCGCAAGTATTGCGATAGCGGCAGGTAATAATTCCAAAACGCAACCTTGAGAGGTCCACCGCTTGGACTGAATGCGGAACTCTCGTATTTGATTACGGGACCGCCTCGCTGGTCGTAATTGGGGGCCGTGAAGTTGACGCCCTTTTGAAAGTAGGAGAGGAATTCTGGGAATTCGTACGAGGGGTCCCCGACGGCGTCGGCCCATTGTTTGTAGGAACCTGTTGTTCCTCTTCAAAGGAAAGTTAGAGAAAGTTATAGAACCACAACACGAGGTTTATTCCAATGTATATGCGCACCTTTGGTAGACCATACCATTACGAGCGGATCTGACGTTGTCTCAGTAATGTTCTACCGTGTAGAGTACGGGAGAGGAGTTTACGAGCCACCCCAGCATCTTCCTTGCGAATAATGTACAGACCGGCCTTTCAGTTGCTGTGCTTTGCGTATTAGTATGTTGCCTAAGAGGAAGCCCGATCGATGCTATCCAGGCGTCTCAACTTACCGGCTGTGGGGTCGTGAATTGACCCCAATCAATGGTGGGCAGCACACTATTGTAGAGAGCCTCATAGGCCGGGATCTGCGTTTTGTTGCCATCCCCGCTTATTTCGTAGAAGCTACCTGCTTCAACGACCGCGACGGAATTCTTGGGGTCTTCGGCTAGGCGCTCAGCTACTGTCAAGCCAGATGTACCCCCACCAACTATCTATAGAAACGCTGTCAACATCTAGTGGTTGTATAGGCCATTGGTGAGTGGCATTTCAATAATGAATGCATGCATTCTCACATCGAGCAACCTCTGTGGGTGCTTGTTTCGTCGATAGTCATGGCGGGAGCGTACTTACAACATAGTCGTAGGTTGCATCGACGCCTATAGGTGCAAAAGAATTTCCTAGCAGCTTTGTTTGAGCACCCTGGTTTGCCGCGCCGAACGAAAAACCTTGTCCGAGTATCAGCGGTAAGTGGGCCAGAAAAGCGCCAGACAGTAGTTGATGCCGCATAGCCTTCAATTCTAGGTCTTGGGACTGTCGAGGGAAAGTAAAGTCAATGAGCGAGCGAGCGAGAATACTCTGTAATCAGGTACACGAAAGCCAGCGAAAAGCGAAACGAAACCAAAGAGGAGCAAGGCCGAATGATGCGGCCCGCGTCTTATAAGCCTTCGTTGGGGCGCCATCATATCGCAGTCCACTCCGCGTCATCCAGCTATGGTATACGGAAGGAGTCATGCCGACGATGCTCCCTTCCAGCCATACGACATCAATCTTATGAAGGCCTGATTCGTAGCTCCAAGCCTTGTGCTGAGCCACGTTGTGATAGTCTATGTTTGAGGCGTGATTGGTGGGTGCCCACGTTTTTCGACGAGACATAAGGTAAATCTCCATGTGGCAGGTGCGGTCCGTGTCCGGTCTCGCTTGGATGCCCGCGAAAGGTTTAGCGCTGCAATGGGGTCTGTAAAGGGATCTCCACAGTAGGTAGTTCAGACAGTACCTACTCACGAGACTACTCCAGGTAGCCAACACTGTGCAGCCATCTCGGATAGACTCGGAAATTGACCCCCATTCAAAAAACCCCCTTTTCCTGCCTTACTCGGAAACTCCCGTGTATGCTCCTTCCCACAAGGCCACAATGGCTGTATTGACATACTATGGTTCAACGTCTACTTTCTGTCGGGTACGACCGGGAGTCATCCTCAAGTCACCCGTGGAGGTCTGGGAGGAGAGCGCTCATCGCCAAGAATTGACTAAAGAGATTGCACACAGCTTCTTCGTCGAGTGGCAGGTACTTACGAAGCTTAGAGATCATCCAAGGATTGTAAAGTCTGTTCGCCTCTAGCACACCACGATAGCGAAATTATCATGCTGACCGTCATTCTCAGATATCTGGGACAACAGGACACCATGGGCGCCCAGCTAGGTTTGCTCCTTGCCGAAGCAAGCCACGGGGATCTACAGGCATATATTGACGAGAAGAACGCTTTAATTGACATTCCTCTACGAAAGAAATGGTGTTTGCAAATAGCCGAATCTATCGCGTACCTTCACGAAAATGGTGTAATTCACTCAGATTTGCGACCCGACAATTTTCTCGTTCACGCAACTACGTCGACATCTCTCGATCTCTGGCTCTGTGACTTTGGTGGTTCGATGTGTCAAGAGCTGGATTTAGATGGAGGACATCTCCCTGACGACCCTTTCTTCGATCCAACACAGGCATGCGTGTCCACTCCAGCTACCGACATATTCAGTCTTGGATCGATCTTCTACACAATTTTAACTGGGCGCTGGCCTTATCGACCGTCTGGCCCATTCAAGACGGCGGAAGACAAGTACGAGTATCAGAGAATGGTGAACTCCCTATTTCGCCAGAGGAAGTTCCCAGACGTGACCGGGCTGATTGGTGGGAGAGTTGTTATGGGCTGTTGGACAAAGAAATATGGGACGGTGCAAGGAATCCTACGTGCTCTAGAGGTATAAATGCCGATAGATGGCGATAAATGAAGCATAAGCGGGAATTGTGACTTGCACATACCATCTTTGCCATGAAAATCAAGGGAAAGGCTATTTGACAACTTTCAAAAGTTCCACGGCCTCTCATACAGGTCTAGCATAAGCGGTCCTCCAAGGTAAACCATATGACAATATGCCTCCACAACGAAATTTCTGTGTCCGTCAGCAGATCTGCTACTCTTGAATCAAGTGTGCACGAAGACAAAGTCGATCATAGATTCACAGGCAGGCCGCACGATCTTACCGGTATAGGCATGGTCATCTACATGAGCGAATGATAGTGGGTGAATCCAGCAGTGCACTTTTCAACTCCCGGCAGTCCATAACCTCAGCCGGGGCCAATCATCACAGAACCATCCACTGCCGAGAGTGATGAGGAAGAAGTGAAGTTGGAAGTGAATGCTGAAGTTGGACGTAGGTGCTGAAGGACTAAAGCACCTTGAGGTCGAAGAAGTTCCACAGCGCTTGCCTGGAATTGTGGTTGAGTTCTTCAGGGTTTTGCACTGATTGAAGACTGTAGCTCGAATTTCTTCGCTTACCTTGACCTGTTGGTCCAGCACTGACACCAGAGCCCGACGGACCGGGGCTGAATTACCACATGGCGTCAATGATGTTGCAATTCTGTGGTGCAATGTCAAAAGGGAGCGCGATGTTTGCGTGAAAATCAACAGTACGCGTCTTGTATCACAGAACAGTAAGATTGCTGCTACATTTAAAAAAATCGAGGAGGATTTCAAAGGATAGCGGTAACGGAAAGACTGTAGACAGTAACGAGAAACTTTTCAATCGCGCAAGCAAAGAAATGAGGGAATGGATAATAATCTTTCAATCTGTCGAAGTATAATTGATGTTCGCTAATAATTAAAAATCTTGCAATACATTAGACGAGAAAACAGAAGATATCGACAATCTAACGTCGATGTAAACAAAAACAGTAACACTCCGGGGAACAGAGCAATACGACGCGTCAATGATAGCAGAAAGATACGGAATAAGCCAAGCTCGATACCGGATCGAAGCTCTTGAGAGGATAGAGTGATTGAAAAATGTACGATGATCTCTGAAGGAATTAGAGACAGAATCTATCCCTGACGAGTGACGGTTAAGTTAGTATTTTATGCATCAGTTCCGCATGATTCTGCAAGTGTATTTTGCCTTTCAAGGTAGCTTTGCACCTCGGATGAGGGCATATGATCGGCTGCCCGTCCGGATGATGGCGAAGGTGCTTCCGATAGAAGAGCTTTTTCAGGTCGCAGTGGCTGTGGAAGGACTTCAAGCGAGCCTCTGTCGGCAGTCCTTCACAGCCGACGCAGAAAATACATTGAGTTGGTTTGCATTCGATCGGAATAGAGTCTGAAAGACATGGCGGCTGGAGGACGGATGGCGGCGTCAGATCGCGTTCGAGCTTGGTATTCGAGGAGGAGGGTTTCGACGACGGAAATGACGGCCTTCCTGCAAGTTGCAAAGGGCTGTCAAGGCGTTGATTGCTCCCACCCGCCGTTTGCACTCTTTTTCCAAAGATGGAGAGCTATGGGTACTATGGGCTATCACAAATGCATTGCATGTAAGAAGGGCTGAGTTCATCCGAAGATAGCTCAACGACGCCGTGAATACGCAGAAGTAATGCTGGAGAAATATCCTAATAAGGAGGACTGGTATAGAGTCATATTCAGTGACGAGGTGGCTATGGGCCACAGGGTAAAGTCTGGATCATACGAAAGCCTGGGCAAAGATACTGTCAGGATTGTATACAAGAAACAGACGAGCCAGCTGAAAAAAATAAGAAGAAATTTCACTGCTGGGCCGGGGTTGGTCAGAATTTTAAGTCTGATATATCGTTCTACAACGTTGCTGGTAACGGCAATGGTAAGCTCACCCAACAGGCTTATATCGATCAGATCCTTGAGCCGTATGTAAGGCCATGGACTTTACGAGGCGATGACTTTGTTTTGGAAGAGGACGGTGATAGTGGTCACGGACCTGGTAAAAACAATATTGCTAGGAAATGGAAGGTCGAACACGGGCTGGAACACTACTTCAACTGTGCTTCATCACTTGATCTAGCTCCTGTAGAAAATTGCTGGCAACCTCCAAAGCAACGCCTCAAAAAGGTTCCTCATTGGGACGAAGCTACCTCTAAGGAGTTGATTTTAGAGGGCTGGGGTTCGGTTACGCAGCGACACATTAATGAGAAGGTCTCTACAATGCCGGATCGTTTACGAGCTGTGCTAGTGGGTGAAGGAAAGATGATGGGCTATTAAATAAATATTAAATGATGTACTATAGACTCAATTTGGTATAGAATTGGTGGTTTGATTTGGTGGGGGGAATTTGTGTGGATCAACTTTTTTGCGTCCCGCGTGGTTGGGTCCGTGGGTAGGTGGGTGGCCCTAGGGCAACCCACCCAAGATTTTCAGAATTACTGTAGAATACTTCTCAGGATCGATTCGGAATACAACTCGATGGCTGATTACCTCACTTCCCTCGAACCGGAGGAGCTCATGAGTATGATCGACATCCCCGATTCGCTTGGCAGAACGTCGCTTGCGTGGGCTGTTGAATACGGGCTCACAGCTTCCGTTGAGCTTCTTTTGAAGTTTAGAGCTGATCCGAATCAGCTTCGCTTTACCAAAGACGGCGGCTTCTCGCCGCTCATTCATCTCGCAATTGCCGGACCTCGCTCAGCGTGGATGAATGCAGATATTGTCGAAACCATCAGATTTCTCGTTCTAGCTTGATGCCGATATTAACGGAACAGATCAAGAAGGCTGGACTCCTCTACATATCGCGGTGTCCTGGAGCCTTTTCAGTATCACGGATATGCTCTGGAAATGTGGTCAGAACTTTTTGAATTGGCACGTGCGGACAGTTGCGGGCGAGAGCATATTTGACGTCTGCGACAATATTGACTATCAAAACAGATATTGGAACATGTTGGAATGCTCAATGCGTTTAACTTGATTAGCTAGAATCTTGTACAAGCGCAAGGAGGCTAAATTTCCCTTCTGCATTCTCTCTAGCAATGCATTGTTTTACACACTCGAGTGCCCAGGCCTCCAAAATATCTTCATTCCCGTTTAATGTAACGTTTGTCTTGATTGACCCTTTTGCATCGCCGTCCATCTCGTAGATCAATTCGTTTGAAGACTTGATGAAGCATATATAATGCAGATCAACCTCATCTTGAGCCGGTGAAAGCGATGTATTACCGCGTAACGCAGCCTCCTGATATTTTTTCTCAAGATCTGCCGAGGCTTCGAGCAAAGCTTCTCGCGCGCTACTTGGGCAAGCAATAAGTTTGCTCAAGAACGATTCTGGTTCTAATCGGTCATTCCCGGTCAAAATTGTCCCACAAGCACGATTGACACGCCTTTGAATTTTCTTAGTTCGAAATTACAGGTTGCGTGTAAGATTGCATAGAGGCCGCAGGCATTGTCAATGGTCTGTTAAATTCAAATAACTTCTGCTCCTTCTCTCTTTGAACCCTCTGCAATCTCAGTCGGTACTCTTGTTGACTGTCGGTGTCTCTCGTATTCGTCGGATGTCGGTAGGACGAGGATGAGGGCGAAAACAGGACTTTATATAAAGCTAAGTTGTACAGGATCGTCGATTGACCACACGTCAGTAAGAGTCAGAGAGCTTGAGACTCCCAGACCGTACATTGTTGGAATACGAGGTCAGATGGGGCATTTTGGTATGGGGTTGAAGCTGTTAGGAGTCTATCCAGGAGCGAGCAGGTGAAAACTCTACTAGCGGGCCCCAGCCCTACCAGCCCTATGAGGCGGAGGTCACCAACTCCCCTATTTCCAACATACATAAGGTCGTTCAACATCGGAGGGTCGGACTCAAGAGGTATCAAACACTTCTTATAGGACCGTGTCACGGTTTTGGTGGAGTCCATAATTCGCAACGACTAGCAATGCCCCAAGTGCCGAAGATTGCCTGTGTCAAAGTCTCGCTTATCAACCTGTTTTCAAGGTTTTCAGCATCTCTACTAGCATTTCTATTCGACCCAGAATAATCATACACACGAACCCACGTCACTGAAGTTCTGCGGAACACACTAGCCACACTGAGCATAGGGGGTCACTACTCTGGTCACTTCTTTCGCCGAGGTGCTGCCACCTCGGCTCGTCGAGCAGAGCTTTCAGAAGAAGAAATTCAGTTGCTAGGGAGATGGGAATCCGACAGCTATCGCCTATATATCGAAGCCCAACCAAGCTACATACTGAATGCCTCCAGGAGGCATTAAAGATAGTCACGCTTCCGATCCGTCGACTGGGGCCAGCCCTCGTCGGTCTCGATACTTCGCATCGACGTTCCTGGGGTTTGGGAGTGCTTGACACCTCAGGGAGGCTTCCGGGGCAAAATTCAGCCCTAGAAACCGCCAGAGGCCGTCGGGCTTGCCCATACATATATAATATATATTTATAGTTCAAACAGAGTCGATGCCCGATAGCTTTTGAGTATACGTGAGCACATTACCCCCATCCTCCCCCAACCCGAAGACTGCCACCTTGGAAAGGAGCCCATTAGTGCTTCCTCCTGATCCTAAATGGAACCTTTCTCTTCGGTGGCAGCGTTCCCAGTCCATAGTATTTCATATCCGGCACAACTTGGCCCACTTTATCCTTCTCCACCAGCTCCATCTCAAAGCTCGCAGCTATCATTGCAAACCCGATGATGATTCCTTGCTTCGCAAAGTTCCTGCCGGGACACTGCCGAGGTCCTCCTCCAAAAGGTAACCAGGCTCCCGTGAGACCTTCCATGGTGAACCGGGGACCGTTGCTGCTACCAGTGAGCCTAAGCTTTTTCGACTTCGCAGGCTGAAGCCGTAACGGGCCGCTGGAAGGATCATCGTCGTACTCGAGGAAGCGGGCGGTCCAGAAATTTTTGAGTCGATGAGAGCCTTCGCTATCCTCTGCCAAGCTAGAGGAGCAGCTGCAGGTATTCCAGAAGCGAGAGTCCATGTGCGCAACACGGCTGTCGACGGCAATAAGTTTGTCTTGGGAAATTTTCCAGACGCCGAGGTGGAAGTCTTCATGTGTGGGACTGCGTAGGGTGAAGAGGGAGGTGTAGAGGCGGAGGGTTTCAGCGTAGGCGGATTGAAGCAGAGGTTTAGTGCAGATGGAGTCGATATCCATGGCTGGAGAAGCTGAGGAAGAAAGGGGTTCGGATGCGGATTTGGATTGGGAGGCGGCGATTTCTGACTGGGCAAGGGATAAGTCGTGGGGTCGTTGAAGGAGTTCGAATATAAGCCAGAATACAGCGGGGATTGAGTTCGCGTTTTCTCTATGTAAGATGTTACGGTTATTACATGGTTTTCTCAATAAACGTTTAGTACGTAGGAGAATGTATTAGGAGTAAGGGTATGATTCTTACGCCCAAAGTAGGCCAAGGTCTTGTGCTGCGCAAGCATCTGCATCCAACCCGTCCACCTTCGGAAGGTAGTTCTGCCTTAAACGTATTATGGGAGATCCATAGAAGCGATCATGGCCATCTGCTTCAACACAAGATTCGTCGAAATGCTCTTGAGCGTAAGCGTGCCAGGTTTTTACAGCTGTAAGAAGCCTCTCGCGGTTTTTCCAGGCCCGTGGAGTCGTCCAGCGTGGAAGGCCTTTAAAGAAAATTAAGATGTCGCTATCGAGTTGCCAGAAATCATCAATAAACGTAGAATTCCGATTCAATAACACGGGGCCGCACATGGCCTCTATTGCGGGCCCCGTGAGCATGTCCTGGACGAATGAATATAAATCTGCAAATTCGATCCAATCATGGTTGACTTCCAAATTGGAAATTCGATCTTGGAGTCGGTCATGGAAGCGCTGTGCCATGTGCTTCAAGCCAGGGCCTTGAAAAAAGCCAACAAGGTCTTTTCTCGTATGAAAGTAGTATCGATCCTTGAAGGGGACATTACTTTTTGGATGAGGTTGCGAACTTATCCCTGAATCATCCCGATAATAAATTTTCATGGCCGCTTTAGGCGTGTTGAAGAAGGTGCTGAGAGAGAAGCAAGTTACCTCCCTTGCCTGAAGGATTTTGGACCGCCACAACGCATTTATATTCTCAGATCCTCTCACAAAAGTGATCTCTGTATTGAACAGCCACAAACGCATTGGTATGGGTGGATAAGCCGTTTGCCTATTCAAATATCAGCAACTAGGGTTTCTTTCCTGGGCTTGACTTAACACACTAATGTCAGAGCTTACCTAGTTAGTTTATCGACATTGGCAGTGTCCCAGAGGAATGCGAATGCGTGTCCAAAGATTGGCACCCAGTATGGGGACACTGGTGGTTCCTTCTCCTTTTGAATTGAGCCAACCGTTGACCATGCTCTGAAGGAAGTAACAAGGTAGGTCAAGAGGAATGGTAGAACGCAGATCAGAAATTTGGAATATACCATCCATTCAATGCAAAATGAGTAGGCCATAGTGATTAGTATGCTAGTAGGACGGATCAAAAAAGATGCAACAAATTTGAGTAGATCAACGCAGATATCCAACAACTCTGCAGTTCATGATTCTAGAGTTCCTCATTGCTAGGAAGAGTCACTCAATTATATACCTAAGAAGGCTAACATCCTTTCTGTGCCCCAGGGGAAATTCAAGAAGATCAGTCTGGCACCATCATCAGGACGACACAGCGCATTTTGCGGCGTAGGTATTCTCCCAGCGCAGAGTCTGTGGACGGCGCCTCAAGATCCACATTTTCACCTACGTAAGTAGGCAACACGATGTACAAGGTGCTTATCTACATCAAAGTGCTTCAAATTTCGGCGCTTCCACTTGTGTACGATACACTGCTCTGCACCGCCGTAGGCAGCGAAGTAACAACGCAGCAATCTAAAACATGGGCTTACATTTGCCTGATGCATAAGTTTCCGATAATACTAAGTCAAGGCATTCTACGTAGGTGTATCCGTGCCGCTCGCAAGGCAAGTTCTCGGATGGAAGCTTATCCGTGCAGGGAAGGTATCTATCCCTTAAACCGTCGTTATGGCTGCCATACCAGGTATACGGCCACCTTACCTGTTAGGGTACTAGGGAGCCACGGGAGACTTCCAGCAGGCCTCAGTTTTGCAGGCTGCTAGCCCCGTACACTGTTCAGAAGTGCACCCATAGGGTGGGGGGCGGGTGACTGGGTAGGTGAGGGGTGGATGTAGGAAGCTGAGGTGGATGTAAACAGTGCAGTAAACAAATATTTTGGTGGGGTGCCTAAATAGGCTTAGCTTCGTTAATCCTGGTATAGCAGCCATAACGACGGTTTAATGGATAGGCACATACCTAGGTCACAGGATTTTCTTATTTTCGAGCGGCACAAGCACGCACAGAAAAGGCATCAGCTCCTGTAACCGCACCTATGAAGTTCGCAGGTCACCCACCTGGCGCTCCACTCCATTGGATATGGCTTTTCTTCTGATGCACCTCCGGCTAAGGCGGCGTGGGCGGGCAGCCTCTCTTGGCTCAATGTTTCAACCTCGACATACCTCGAATGCGGCGGCGCCGGCACCAGATTCGAGTGCACCTTATGGCTGCTGCCTAGGTGTATTCAGCGATGAGTGGATCTGTGGATCTGTGGATTTGCGGCGAAGCTGATCGGCCAACCATGAAATCCTTGTCTATTAGATATAAACCCAGGGGTCGCTACGCCTCATGCTCGCCACACCGCTGCAGCTGTTAGATCTCTCCGGATTGAGATTTTATGCCCGATGCATGCTTTGCCCAATGACTTGATGTCCTAGAAATCTACTGTACGCTGTGCGTGTTGAGATTACGCCATGAAGGCAGGCTACGCTTCAACGAGGTCACGCCATGAACGTACATGCCGGATAGCTTTAGAAAGTAGTAGAAATGAGCACCTTGTGACAGAAAACAAAGGACTTACTTCGAATTCAACTTCTTATCTACAGATACCGCAGGCTTCGCTACTTTTTGCTCCTTATCGTTTACCGCCGCGACTGATACCGAGTTTAGTACTATAGCCTTGAAAGTTATTTATCAGGTCAAATAAATATGGCTCTTGTAAAAGGGAGAGTCTCCGAACTGGGGTTTAAGGTCAGCATCCTGTTTGAAGCTGAGGTAAACTTAGACCAGACTGACTTCTCGAAGGTTGCCATCGGCGTAACATTTGGCATCACGATACTCTCAGCGACTGTTCGATTAGTTGTTCGTCTCCGGTATCAGAAACGTCTACATTTGGATGACTATCTCATGATAATCGCTTGTGTATTCTTAATCTCTGGCACAACCCTTCTCTACTTAGGAACCTCAGCTATCTTCTTCATTGAAGATGTCAGTCTTAATGGCGAAGAAGTCATTGCAGCCGTTGGCCTGGATTACTTTTTAAAGCAGTTATTATTCTACCAAAGAATCAACTGGGCCTACTTAGCACTGACCTGGGCAACTGTTTTCTTCGTCAAGTTTGCCTTTTTGGCTTTCTTCAGACATCTTTTGGACCGCGTACCATTTATGTACAAGTACTGGAAGGTGCTCGTCGGGTTTACAACCCTGGTCTTTGCATTTGCTGTGTGTGACGGCTTCATTGCTTGCCCGGTTCTAGGCCTCGCCTCAGGTGAGTATTTGGTTCTGCGCCGGTATCTAAATAAAACTGATAGCCTCTCAACAGTGCAATGCTCTGCAAACCCGGCGAGGTTACAAACTGCTTTAGGAATTGGAGCAACTGTGATAAGCCTGGACATTTTGACAGATGTATTAAGTTTGTCAATCTCTTCAACCAATAGTTACAATTTTCTAACAGCGGATAGTTCTGATAATTCCAATCTCACTGCTCTGGAGGGTACAGATCAAGCCGCGCCAGAAACTTGGCCTTGGAACATTCCTTTGCCTCAGCATAGTTATGGTCATTATGGCCATCATAAGAGTCTCTGGCATCCACTACCGTGGAACTTTTGACAACTCCTGGATATATCTATGGCAACAGGTGGAAGCATGCACTGCAGTAACCATGATATCAATGACTGCGTTCCGATCCATCTTTGTTGCCAATCCGTCAGATCGTCTTCGCAAGAACCAAGCAAAGCCATGGCAGGCTTCGATTTCGAGAATTATTAGAAGGCAGAAGAGACAAGTTCATGATGACCAGGAACTGGAAGATCTGACCATTCCGTCAGCCACATTAACAGGCATGAAGTCATTTATCCGCGGTCATCAATTGGAGCATTCACGTTCTAGAGATGAGACTATTGTTTCAGAAGAAGGCGGACAAGACATGGAGTCAAATGGGAATCTGTGAACCTTCAGAGGTCATTCCTAGTGGCAACTGGCAATTCGTGTCATGGTGGTGTCTGTAAATTTTACAATGTGGCCTTAATTGTCCCCGAAGCTTAGAGTTTGCCAATGAGTAGATTAGTGATAGAGTAAATTGATTAAATTTGCTATCATGATTTCATCAAATGATGTCCCAGAATTTTCTCCTTATAATTCGTAGAAGCCGCCCAGTGTGTAGTACTTACCCCCCTCGCCCCTTTTTAGTCGCAATGTTAGCTTTGACCTCGTAGATTACCGATATGCTACAGGATCTCGTTAAATAACAGCAGCAGTAACCGGGAGACTGGCATCTAGATAATAGTGGTAGTACTAGTAGGAATTAGGAAAATACGTTAGTCGTGGTAGACTCAAATCAAAAATGATTCTAGGAGTTCTCCGCCCAATCAACTCTCTACATGCCAAGCCGAACCGAGACCATTTTCTACCTTACAGGATTCCCTCAGCGTCTATGCAGCAACGCTGAAACGGCATCACCGATCCTTTCGATATTCTACCTTACCACGTTCGAAACTTGGCAAGGGAAATCTTCGCTTGGCTGGGCCCGCTGGATCTGGTATCCCCTCTCGCCATACACGGTCTTAATTTCCTTCGGCCCATTGTGATCTATATCCGCATACGCTGGCTTGACATCGAATCTTCGTACCACCATGACCATGATGATCTTCATTTCGACCATAGCGAGCTCTTGGCCAATGCAATTCCGCGGCCCATACTCGAAGGGACGCCACGCTCCTTTGATTGGATGAAGAGGGTCATTCGGAGACACAAGCCAGCGTTCTGGTACGAATTCATCTGGCTTGGGCCAGTAAGTGGGATCTCGCTGTATTGTGTGCGGATTGGCCCATACTAGAAATCCTTCCGTTGGAAAGCGACGACCTTCATCATCCATCACATCAAACCCAGGCTCTCCAGCACGAGTACTCGAAACAGCGGGATACAGCCGAAGGGTCTCTTTGATTATCGCCAGCGTATATGGTAGCCGATTAAGCAAAGATGGATCTTTAATGATAAGGGAACTAGTCAGACCAAGATCTAAGCCAAATACTTCATCATGCTCAGCACGAACACGGCTAAGCACTATTGAATTCTGGCTCAGAACATAAAAGAGATAACAAATGGAGCTGCTGGTGGTATCATGGCCAGAGAACAGGAAGAGTTTTATTTGACTCATAGCAAACATCTTGAATGTACTATCCATGCTGTTAACGGTCTTCTTTTCTGAGTTCTCTGAAAGATATGCAGTCAAGGCTAAGTCAATTATTGATTTGCTTTGCTTTTCGAGATTAAAGTTGGTAATGTGAGCATCAAGTTCTGGACCAACATAACGGTCCATTCGCCACTTATTATAGCGGTGAATAAGAGGGCGTAAGGGATTGTATCTCACAAATGGGTTGACCTCAGCTCCAAAGGTCAACCATCGAATTTGCATGCGAAGACCATCCACGAGTGAATTACTGTGTCTTTGTGAATCGAATCGCATATTCCTGTTGCTTTATCAGTATTTGAAAGACACTTGTACAGGTTAAGCCTTACATTACAACTCTTCCAATAACATCCATGGCCAGAAAATCTGTCAAGTCTTTGAATCTAAAGATATTTTGATCTCTTAGACGCATCTCAAGTATGTCACAAAACTTTGCTGTCTCTTCCACGATTTCCGAGGTTAATGTCATGAGATGATTTGTACTGAATCCAGGATTAAGTATGCCTCTCCATTTTTTCCATAGCTGTCCTTCCATCGTGACTATATCTAAGCCATCTGCAATTGGGTGCAAGAAAGACTTCATGGCGTGATATTTGGGGAGGGAGTGCTTTTGTGTGACTTGATGTAATGCACTGAGAGATGCCACAACAAGCATTTGAGGTCCAAATGGCCAAGTGTCAAGGTAAAACACTGGTCCAAGGTCTGGTAGCTCACGCCGAATCATGTCTGGCAGGTAGTTTGGATGTGCGTCTTTAGGTAATTTTGAAGTTATCTTGTAGGCAAAGCCAAGGTGACCAAATAGAGGGTTGTATGGCGGCATCGGCTTAATGCAGTTAACAATCCAGTTCACTTCAAGTTGATTGATTCACATACTAGGCCTTGCCTCCTCAACTTCAGCATTACACTGCGAGCGCGATACAGCTTGAATGAAAAAGAAAGTATAGCAAGAAGAAATATCGATCCAACACCAGAAACAACCGACACATGGTCATAAACCAAGCTCCTGGAATCCATCGTGACAGAGCAGATATCGTGATTCGGGCAGAGACCTTAGATGAAGGATTGTGAAGTGAACGAATGAACAAAAGCTTACTTTGCGCAGGAGTGGACCGTGTATTGGTTTATTTCGCGTAATATACTTAGCGTGCGTGTAAACGAGAAGCTCCCCACACGCGGGTAGCAAAAAGATGGTCCGAATTGTGCTCCCCCAGAAGGACTCAAACCAATACCAACATCTCTAATAGACGCAACGTCATTGTATGAGTTGTCTCGGCTTTGTGTGTCAAATCGTGAGCAAATGTAGGCGGACAAGGCATTCCTGCACACGCCATTGGTTCTCTGCTAAAATCAGCGTCATGTCTTGCCTCATTCCTGCAGACCTCTAGATATAGAAGGGCCAGTCTGAATAATTATCTGCAATGCACGACTCCCTGGCAGCATTCACTAGGTAAAAGAAGGCAAATGTGGCAAAGGCAGACATCATATTCATGTGTTGCAAGGTGCTTTGTAATGCTTTCGCATACTGTGGTTATGAGGCGTCTTATCGCTGAGCCCTTGTTAGTTTGCCCCAGGTTGAAACAATTCCTTTTGGAAGCTCTTTCAACGTTTCGGCAATCTATAGGCGCAGGCTCTCCCGATGCTAAGGCCCCCTGCCCAAGCGTCACCTGCAGGCTGCAGGCACGCTCCCACACAGTTCCCTTTCCGTTACACAGTTTTACTTCGGTATTAACATTGGCTGTGAGATCACCCCCTCCATTGGAAAGCACATATATCAATGTATCAAGCTTACGGACGTTGTTCATTTGGATATGCGGCATGGCTGCGGCTCAGTACATCAGCTGAACGGTGTTACGAAGTTGTAAAAGATCTTGCGGTTCTTAGTCTCAGGAAGGGTTTATTCGGTTTCCGGATAGCCGTTGTCTTGTGAAGCCAAATTAAAGCGAGCATTCCTTTTTCTCAAGCCATAACTATTACAAAAAGTCATGGCGGAAGCTTTACAGATGGGCAAAGATTACCCAGGAGGCTTGAAACTTGCAATAATTTTAGTGTCACTCTTTCTGGGCACTTTTCTTGTTGCTATTGACACTACTATAATATCTGTGCCGATCCCAAAGATTTCCACGGAATTCCATGCATTCAATGATATTAGCTGGTATGGTTCGGTATACCTCATATTCTTGACCGCGCTTCAACCTGCCGGAGGAACGGTCTACAAGTTTTTCAACATCAAATTCGTGTATTTGGCCTCTATATTGATTTTTGAAGGCAAGCTCAGCTTTTGTCTCTATTTATCTTTACATACTCATTTGCTAACAAACATCGCAGCTGGCTCAGCTCTATGTGCTGCCGCTCCGAATTCTAAAGCATTTATTGTTGGAAGAGCCATTGCTGGCACTGGGGCTGCAGGAATCATCCAAGGAGCAATCACTGTCATCACCTACATTTCGACACTCGAAAAGCGCCCTCTATATATCGGCCTCGTTGTCAGTTGTTTTGGTATATGTGCCTGTTTCAGTCCGATCTTGGGTGGAGTTTTGACAGATCGTGTGAGCTGGAGATGGTGCTTTTGGATGTTCGTCCAACCTCCCAAGGCTATATCTTACTTCGGATCGCTCACTCTCAGCATAGCAATCTACCGATCGGCGCTGCTGTGTTTGTACTTGTCTTTCTCGGTCTCACTGCAAAGGTCAAAGAGGAGAGTGTGAAAATGATGACCTTCAAAGAGAAAACCAAGCAGTTCGACTTTCTCGGCACTGTGTTGTTACTTGGAGCTGTCTTTTGTTTGTTTCTCGCCTTAGAATGGGGTGGAGAGAAATACCCTTGGAAATCAAGTCAAGTTGTTGGTCTTTGGATTGGATTCGGTCTCCTATTCCTCGCGTTCTGCCTTTCCCAAGCCCTGTTGGGGGATAAAGCAACCATTCCACCACGGATATTGAAACAGCGCACGATTTTATATGGAGCGTTGGCGCTGTCCTTCATCTCTATGTCGAGCAATATTGTAAGTCTGGACTGGTCATACGAACCTTTAGCTGAAGCTCACAACGGCACTAGAAGTTATACTACCTTCCATTCTACTTCCAGGCCGCTCAAGGAGTATCCGTATTACAAAGCGGTGTCAGATTTCTGGCACTAGCAGCTCCTCAGGTCATTGCGACTGTTCTTGCTGGTGGAATTGCTACAGGAACTGGATATTACGTGGGTCTATCAATCTACACTCCCTGTAATTTATGCTGATCTGTCGTACTTCAGGTTCCAATCATGCTCCTCGGTCAGGTCATATGCTCCGTTGGAACAGGACTGCTCATCATGATAAGAACTCAAACACCTACAGCCAAATGGGTGGTCTATATGGTTCTCGCAGGTTTTGGAGACGGCATGTGTACGAACATGCCATATACAGCTATCCAAGCCTTACTCGAAGAGTAAGACCTCAAATACCAAAATTTCTGGCCATCTACTGATCAGCCTTACCTAAAGTGAAAGTGACGTGTATATTGGCAACGGTACGTCCATCCACGGACAACGATAGACTCATCTCTAGAAAAGCGTCACAAATAATTGAAATATTGCTAGCTATTGCAACGTTTGCATCACTAGCAGGAGGGTGAGCATAACTTCCTACTTAGAACTTCTGTGTGAAAATTAAATTGATACAGTGCTATCGGAATCTCTATCGGCGGAAAGATCCTGATCAGCGAACTCACCAGCCAGGTTCCCAAGTACACAAGCACCGTATCGCCGCAGGCCGTTGTTCAAGCCGGCGCCCTCAATCTAGACACTCTAGCATCCTCACCTTCAACCCTGACGGGCTTACGAGAAGCATACAGCGCTGCAATATCAGGAACGATGATCTGTGCCACAGTAACCATTTGTGTGTCCGTACTTACAACTTTTGGAATGCGTTGGTTCAATTTGAAACACGTGTCCAAGGACAATGAGCAGGTGACAGATGCGTCAGAGAAGAAGGAAACAAGAGCATGAGAAAGATCCAGGGTTGTCTACTACCACAACGTTATCTTATTCAAGGGATCTTTTGCGTTCTTACTCTTTGCACGGTATTGTATAGACCTATTGTCAGAATGTAATACTCTCGAGTGAATTTTGGAAAAGTTCTTTCAACCGCTCGCATCAAGGACATGGCCTGGTGACATTGTGCTTGTTATCTTTCAGACCGCATATACGCTCCTGCTTTCCCATCTTAGAGGCAATTCGATCGACGTCTTGTACGACAATCTCATCAAGGACGGAATGTGGCAATCGATAATCCACATCTTATCATTGGTAATTGTGCCAACTTTCTTCCGTTCTGTCACCAGTTATCACCCATGATCAAGGTCAAGGATCTCCTTGTCGAAACTCAATTCGGATTCTGAGACTTCACACAGATTGACATAGTACGCATAAAGAAGATCCATGTCACCGTCAGGAACGATCAGAATCCATGAGTCAAGAAGTTCTCATTTTGCTTTCAGCCGTTCGATCGTATTTCAAACCAGCAAAACTCCATGCTCTGAATCGTCATGAAATTTAGTAAGGTGAGATGAATCTCAAGTACGCGGTCATGCTGAAGATTTTCAAGGACGGACCGGCCTCGTACATGTTTAACTTGCTGTACAATCTCAAGGCATTGACGGAAGACAAGACATTGACGAGAGAAGAGACACAGCGAGCGGCGAAGATGTATGTCGAGTTGGTCGAAGCCCTTGTTACGTCTCCAGGGTCAGAAATTAAATAATTGAGGCTGTAATGGTTACAAGACTGCTTGCCTTGAAGAGAATCTCTTACGTCGAAATTTATGATAGTATGAATATCTGAACAAATTTTCTTACTGCAATGACCTTATTCTAGTGTAAAAGATAGACTAGAGGTCTTGTTGTGAGCTTTGTAATGCAAGAGGGCTTTTGTGAATCAGTATCTTCGCCACGACGTCGATGATAGTGGTTCGTGACCATCGACTTTTCTACACATAGGAAGGGGAAGGGAAGGGGAGGCGCTCAGTCCAAGTAGCTGAAGTTATTAGTACTACATTGACTTACACAAGCCGGAAAGTCGATCAAGCCGCACGATGAGTATCAATCAAAGGTCAAGGCTCAGGGACGCAATGTATCACATACCGTAGATGTAGGCTTTATTACATGTCCGTCTGCTAAATCGCTCGATCAAGCCTCCAATACCTTATAATACAGAATGTCCTCCTACAGTTCATATATACTCAACCACCAACTCCACATCCGAGCAATTTGCCGGTGTAGTAATGAACTTAGGCTTGTAGAACACCTGTACCGCTGGCCCGTAAATTAGTGTGTTGTTGCAAGCTGAATATCATCGGATTAGCCTCTGTTGTACACGTCTTACATCAAATAGTGTAGATCGACTGACCGTAAAAGCCCCCCGATATCGGGTTATGATACTTGATCACCCCTTGATCAATAAAGATGCCCTTTGTCCCACCGCCCGCATTAATCTCAATAGGATTGTAAGTAGTATTGATCTGATCGATCACAAAGCCGTAAGGGAAGCTCCCGCCAAACCCGAAAATTAGATCTGCGTTGTCATATGTGAAGTCGTCGGCCGTGCCGTTTAGGTGGCCGACGATACCGGGGTTAGCGGCGGTCTTGGGGGCGAAGACGGCGTAATTAAAGGCAGGGTAGATGTGGTAGGGCTCCAGGTAGAGGGTCTCGAAGGAAGGACTTGGGGGCGTAAGGACATGGGATTTGAGTTTGAAGGAGCGTTGGACGCCTGGTACAAGGGGAGTTGCGGTGATGGCGGAGATGATGGTTAGGAAGAGCGTGCAAAACAGGAGCTTCATGGTTGACGAGAAGTCAAGCACAGATTTGGAAAGGTTGAATATTTTTGGTTCTATAACTCAGAATGAAAGGAATTTTGAACTGTGGGAACGAACAGAATACTCTAGAGATGGGGACGTCTTTATACCCATTAAATTCACTTCTGGACTTCTAAACATGAATTCGTGTAGATTTAAGGTTAGGGTTATCGATTCCGTAGGTTGCATTGCAGGAGATACGAGGTGTTTATGCTACATGACGTTGCTTGTAATACGACGGATACGCGCAGCCGCGCAATACACGCAGAATACGTACGATTGAGGATTTGTCAGACCGTAAAGGTCGAATATTGAGGAGTTGTAAGCCATGAACAACGTCGACAACAGTTTGCTAACCAGGTATTGAGGAACGAGATCATATAAGGTATCCGATATCTTGGCTATAGAAACTCTCTTGAAGGCGCTTGAATGGGAGGAAAAAATTACTTGGGTCAGTTCAAGCAGCAGAGATCATCTACATTTGCTAACATCAAGCAGCAATGAAGTATTAATTGCTACATCAAGGTTCCCTGTCAAACTCGACATGTCAAACCTCTAGCTATCAAATCTGTTCTTGATCTCACTCGTGGAAACACAAATCTACTTCTTTGTGCGATTATAATTGAGCTCAGGACCGAGATTGTAGATTCGTTCAACAGACTCATTTCAAACGAGGATCTGCTGGCTCTTAAGCCCTTCAATCTCGATTCGAAAAAATTGCGCTGACTATATGATGAGGTCAGTGGTTCGATCTTGCAGCGGCAAAAGAAAAAAGTCAAGCGGTTGCAGCCTAAACCGAAAGCTTGGGTTGACTTGAGGCTCAACGGTCTCGCACAATGAGAGCATTCAATGTGTTGTCATGCTACCTTAGACTGCAAAGTATCTTTCTAACATCCTATCCAACCGCCGGTCGTCAACCATTACATTCTCGAGATTTTTTCCCATTCAACCGCAGAACGAACTCCACACCCACAGCTCAAGCATCTATTTTACACCGGGAGGCCAGCCACTAGAGCCGCTAGCTCGTTGGCGGTGCAATCGCTGTCGCAGTAGCCCACCAGATTGGAACTATCAGATGAGATGTGAGCATTTGCTGACAGTCTTTTGGTCCTGAACAACGGCATGTGGGGTGTCTTCTCATTTTGACACTGTTTCTCCAAAGGAGAAGACGGCAACGGCATTGGCATCAGCTGTTTCAGTGCTGCGAGTTTGCTGCTGCGTATATTCCTCTATGCATGTGTGTGGAGCTGCTGTGCGCTTGGCACTAATGCTGGAAGTGCTGCGGTAAGGGTGAGTCCAAAGAGGCTGACAATCATGATGGCGAAGAGCATTCTGAGTGCGGGTGAAGTTTTGATTTTGGAATAGATGAACGTGGAATAATGTGCTCAGTGTTCCGTACTGAATATTTAGTATGGTTGCTATTGTTTGGGGATGAAGACTTAATCGAATACCCAAGAGAAGAGGAGAAGAAGCTGCGAGGTGGGGTTCATATGAATTTCTCAAGGGCGTCTGGTCATGGCGCACTCGCGGTCGAGCTCAGTAGTCAAAGCAGTCATCTTCGAACGACTCCGGACAACGATCATTGTGAATAAGATAGCGTCATTAAGTTCAGAACCAGAAGAACCTTGACCGAAGGCTTCGCCATGAGGCTGTAGTGAGGTTTTGATCGCTAATGCGGACATGTTTGAACGATGATTTCGAGGGGTGAGAGGGACCTTCTCCGTTCGCTGACATCGTCAGATTGTGGGGAAACCTCAATGGTAGGGTAACTTCGCCCGATTCATGTCGAAGGAGGGTTCTTAAATCAGGGAGATCTCACGTGAATTGGCATCTGAGAAAACGCTTGAATATTCTGCTAGGAGCTAAAGAATAGGCTATTGCAAGTATATGCCTACCTAGTACTCACAACAAGTATATACTCAGCATCTATAATCATTGGAGGCATTTGTGGCTTCGGGCTGGGCACCGGATTTCTTCGGTCGGAAAAGGTGGGAAGCTTGATCGAATTCGGTTTGACCAGAGCGCATGTCGGCTGCATTCGAAGATGTGGCAAATTTGCGCCATGACACTTGCATAACGCCAGCAGGTAATATTGAAGGATGATATATTAGGCTGGACATCACGAGTAGATCGACTTCATAGCGTATCGCAATCAGACCAAGTTCTGGGAACTGCACTTCGAATAGCGAGGCTGAGGGGAAGCTCATGCTGCAATAGCTCGAGAAGCTAAGCCGCTCAATACTGATACTTCTGAGTAGCCGTAATATCAATCTCAGGCTTATAGAGCGATAATGTCCTCGGAACATCTTTTCAAAGCCTTGGAATGCGAAAAGATCCAATATTCTGTCGCGGTACTGGGCGAAATATCACTGAATTCAGAAGCGAACGATGTACAGCACGGCCACCGGAATGTGTTTGTTAGCTTTGTTTCTCTTTTCATCAATTGAGACGTGATCGCGTTAACAACAAATACTGCTTTAGCATTCAGCTTAAGAGGTCACCCCCTTTTCCGAAATTTCGAAAATCTCGAAACTCATCTAGCCCATAACACGGGCGTCTCTTATTCCAAAAGTCGAGCAGATCTAAGAGGGTCAAATAGTTGAGCCTATGATCTCTTAGAGGGGCCGTCGATCACGGACTCAATTCCCTAGTCTACCGCCTCAATGGCACATACGGTAGATAGGAATCGATATGCTGAACGTATCAACCTGTTTTCATGGAAACGGCCACTTTATTGTCAAGCGCGCGTTTGATGATTGCTAATTCATGGCCTTTCACGTAGATTAAATCTCCCTTCTGGTTGACCTTCATCATGAGATCCCAGTTTGTGCTCAACCATTCATTGGGGATGAAACAGTGCCGGGAATATTCACTCTCCAATGTCTCCAGATCCAGGCTACAGACCCACATCCCTGGGTCGAGAAACAAAAATTTCTTGCCATGACTTCCGATGACGTGTCTCATTTTCTGAGATATACTTAGTATTCGCTGCACCGGCTCTATGGTGTTGGCGAATGATTTATCAAATGACGACGCCGATAGAAGCAAAATTTTGAAAGTTGATTGCTGACTTGAAGACCCCGAAAGCTCGATGGATAGGATGCAGCCGTTCAGATGAATAGCAACATCTTTTACGAGGATAGGCCCATTTGTGTTTAATACAAGTTTCGTCTCAGCAGAATTAGGATCGGAGAGATGCTCCCAACTGCGAACGTATGCCGCCTCTGCAGTGACGCAGATCACTTTTCTCGGATCATTATGATGGTTTATCCATCTTCGTGAAACTTTTTTCTCCATACTTACTGCTTTTTTAATCCCCGAATTAACGTTATAGATTATGTCAGATATCAGAGTCGAGATCAAAAGCCAATTGTTATTTGCGTCGAACAGAAGTTGATTGATGGCGTAATCGGGTATACGTGCATCTAGCAACGGACCTTTGGCTACCCATGCTTTACCAGTTCTGGCTACTTTCCAAACCATCACCCTGCTAGATGCGTCTGCGCTCGCCAACACGTTGGACTGGGTGCCGTATTCAATAAGCTTAATGGCGATTCCCTTCGCATGTTGGTACATGATTTGCACTTCCATGCCGGTGGCAGTGGAATAAAGCGTGATATCCCCGTTATCCTTACCACAAAAGACTAATTCATCATTCGTGTAGCATGCGAGCGCAGTAATTGCAGCTATATGATGAGTACAGGAAAGTCCTACTATGGTTGGTTCGACGGCTATATTATCAGAAACGCTATCGTCGTCGTAGGTGTCTGAGTGAACTAGAATAGGTGGCTCCCTAGACAACGTTAGACTTTGTGGCAGTATTACGCTATCTTCACGCACAGTTGAAGGTATACCAAAATGGAAATGAAAAACGATGTACCTACCAAAGGTTACACTGACTTCCACGAATGTCTATAAACCGAAGATTATCCCTGCTGAATACTAGGGACCTGATCGGGTCATCGGAGGCAACGACCTTATAGATCAGATTAAGGGACTCGAACTCGAGAACCTGTATGGTACCAACGGCATCGCCTGTAGCCAGGATGCGGCCATCATGACTGCAGGTCAGCACTTGAGCATCTGTCTCGACCTGTGCTACAACCGCTAGCTGGCACGGATCGAATAGTACCAAATTTCCGTCATGGTAAAGCGCAGCCAGTAAGCTAATTGCTGGGTTCGGATTAAATATGAAGTCAGAAACCCATGAGAGTGCGAAATCTGTGCTCTCAAGCTCAGTTTCGGCATCTCTCTTGCATAGGCCAACAAAGCTGCCTTCTTCCATGTCATAAAGGCCAATTGATCCTCCCCTCTGCACAGCCGCGATCATACTAAGTTCAAAGGAGAAAGTGGCGCACGTAAATATGCGACGGAAGCCAGCGTGGTCTGTTTTATTAGATGTTTCTTCCAATGAAATATACGACAACCTCGACCCGTCGGTGGCCGAGATAAACGATAGAATACCCCCTTTTGTCAGGATCTGCAGGGACTTGTCTTGATTTGCAAACGAGAGCGTAAGGCATTCCTGTGGTGACCGGGTTTGCCACAACCGCTGCCCTGTTTCTAATTCAAACATCATCACGTAGTGAACACTGCTGGCTGCCATCAACTTTCCAGAATTGCTCAAAGCCAAAAGTTTGGTTGGCTGCATCACGCTCAGTTGTTGTAATTGCTGGTAGGTAGAATACGAATAATGCCTTATCGATTTATCAGATAGGCCAACTACGAACGCAGTATCAGTGCAGGCTATTGCCCTTGTTTGTTTTCCATGATAGTGAATGCAGCATGATCGATCACTCCATGCGCTTGATGCAAGACCTTCCACAGTGATGCCATGAGGTAGCGACCCGAACTGTGACCCGATGGCTGATGTCGGAGGGCAGAACGGGGGTATCAGCCAGAATATCGCGGATGGAACTGCTAAAAGACCACCTCCAAATTGCGCTACTAATCGAACAAGGTCTGCTTCCCAACTGCTAACACGTTGCACTTCTTTACTGGTTGGGGAATGATACTTTGCTCCAGCCTGGAGGAAGCCCTTCAAGTCGTTGGCTGTTCGTATCAGCTGGTGAAGGTTTCCAGTACTTGCCATTAGCTCAATCCAAGAGCAAACATTTCCTTCCAGAAATTTGACGAGGCTAATTAATAGCTGCGAGTTCTCTGAGTGGGATCTTCGAAGGTGTTGACTGAAGTACATACAGGCATATTGCGTAATAGGAGACCTTTTTGCTGCCTTGGCCCGGTGAATTTGCATTAATTTCTGGCTTCGAGGAGGCTTCATTTCATCGTTATTGAGATATCGCAGGCAAACCTCGGCGATCTGACCATGAGCCTCGAATTTCTCGACAGCAAACTCGGACTGTAGGTCATCCTTCAGGAGAAACGCGCGCACAGTCTCATGAATCAGCGAGACCCGACCATTCTTGTCTACATGTACCAGTTGCCCGCAGGTAGACAGGATGAACTTGTCCAAAGAAAGTACGCTCTCGCCAGTGTCAAGCAGTATCGCATGCTCCAATTCCTTCAAGGTAAGTGGGCGAATAGCACACACGATCCATAGCAAGACGGCCTTAACGAGGTGCTTCCCACGACTTGTCTTAGACATCAACAACAGCGCCCTTTTGTAAAGAGCGTCCATACCTGGTGGGACTTCTTCCAGGACCTGTTGGACCTCGCCTTCACTAAACGCAGATCGTAGCTCCTCTAATACAAGGACAACCCAAAGGAACGAGCCACAAGACCTATTCAAAATCGTTTCAGTAACCTTCTGGCAGAATGGCTCATTTTTCAACATTAAACTTCTCATATTGGCACGTAAATAAAGTTCAATGTCGCCGCGAGTATCATTGGGGGTCAATTCATCAGCATAAATTAGCTCCTCTAGCTGAGAAAAGTTTCTGGAGATTTCAGGAGTAGCTCGGCTACTCACGAATACCCGGAGTGGAAAAATCCCGTAGGCTTTACCGAGCAAGGGGATGATGTTGCTTTGACTGCTACATTCATCCAATGCATCAATAACCCAGAAGAAAGGCCGATCAAGAACAAGTTCGAAAATTCCGTATAGATAGACTTTACGCCACACCGAAAGGTCATTTTCTTTATCCAATCGAACCTCGTCATGTTTCATGGCCATAAGTTGGGACCGGACGCGAAGGTCGATAACAGCCATTTGGTACGCCAGAGATCTGAGACAGCCACTAAGACTTGACTTTTCGGTATCGTTATGCTTAAAGAAGTAGTAGCAGCAATTTGCGTTGATGTCTTCCAGATTTCTAAGAACATGGGCAGCCAAGACCGATTTACCTGTTGCTGGTTGTCCACTGAGCCAGTAGTACGGAAGGCTGCCAGGGTGAAAGTCTCGCCATGCTTGATATTTTTTCTTCCAAGTCAGCCATTGACAGGAGCCTTCGAGTAACGCATCTTCGAGAGTTGTCAGATCATCTTCCGGTATCCCTGATACGCTAAGATAGTCTTGAAGCTCTCGAAGTTGGCTACGATGCTGATCACGCATGACCGCAATAACTAGAAGGACTCAGCTACTTGATCCTCGATGGATTCTCGATCTGACCTTTCCTTGCAACGTCTTGTGACATGGTCACCAACGCATTTCTGAGACTGATGAAGTTCGGATCTGCCGGACTTTGGTATTTGCAGATGTCACGGTGTGTTGCATTGAGCAACGCGCTCTGCTCATTCGGGTAACCTAAGGTCGCGGAGTCTTTTTCGACAATGAGAAGGTTTGAAAAACCTATGTTCGTTTTTATGGTTTCATAGAATGATCGCAACTCAAGTGTGCTAGAGTAATGGCGGAAATCATCATTTATTGATTGAATTGCGCCGGAGTTTCGCTCCAGGTCTGCTACGAAAGGTTTCTGGCTGTGTAATAGCGACGCCCGCAGTAAGTTGTTCAGCAAAGTTGCAGAGTCTGCACCCCGGTGTGGCGTGGCGAGGAAAACGATGCCATATAAACGGTCTGCGAGGGATTTCGCCAATGGATCCTGATTAGCGAGAATGCATGCCTGACAGAATAGAAAAATTAGCACGACCTGAACAAAGACGGCTGAGCATTAAAGGGCTACCAGCCCTTTAAGACGATGACACGAAGATAATAAAATCTTCGATGGGTAAAGAGAATATTTCAGCAACGTATATGGGTTTCTGCCTTGTGGTTTTCGCGGCTGCCACTGCATACATTGCTCCAATAAATGATTGCTAGACCTTCCAGAGGTTTGACAGGATGGTGCGGTGGGCTTTGTAAGAAGGTTACTTACTTTCTTGACAACAAGTCCTCCCATACTATGACTGATGAATATTATTTGTGTCTAATCGAACGTAAGGTCAGCCCACAAAAAGACAGCATGGAAGCCATCCTGTTAATGCCACAAAGCCAAGAGTGCTCAGCCCAAGTCGTGCCTATGTCTACATTGAAAGTGGATAGTCTCTCCAACTTACTTTGTCATTTCTCCGGATCTCTGGAGAGTTGATCATCTCTCCCAGAAGTGACTTCCCAATATCGTGTATATTGATGATGCTATCTTTCCGATCGTTCCAATCCGAATTGTAACCGAAACTATGGATGCGGACATGCTTAAATTCGGGATCGCGGGGAAGCCATTCCTTTGGCCAGTAATGGTATGAGTGACTTGTTTTGCTCCATGTCTTCTTCGAGCCACCGCGAAGACCGTGGACGAAAATGAAATCGAGAAGAGGCGCAGGCGGTGTATACAATAAGTTGAGGCCAAGAGGGCCGATTTGATTGTCGGAAGTCTCAAGAGGTTGTTCTATCGCCGTCAAGCTGGTCAGGCTTTCCTCGAGAACACTCAACCTGGAATTGCTAGACTTGCGCCGCCGAGAAAACTAGAGCCGGCAGGAATTAGTAAGGTCATCTCGAAGTTTGACTAAGGAGCTTACCATAGCAGTATCTGCATTTGCATCTTGGTGTTGAGATTCATTGAAAGACTCCAGCTTGCGCAAGGCTGTAAGTTGTTCTAAAGTTCGAGCGAGTACCGACTACCGAGAGCCGCATACATGGATGGTGCTAGGATCGGCCCTCAGTATACCAATCAGGAGGTTAACGAGCCGTGATGGATCCGGGAACCAACATAAAGTAGTGGGGGTGAGCTTACGGAGTACATACGGAAATAGAAAGACTCCATTTACCACCTATCATTAAGCGCCCAGATTAGCCCCAATTCGCAGGATACGCCGCGTTCGCGATATTGAAGATAGAAGAGGTTGCTACGGAGTACTCTAATAGTAAGCCCATTTCAACCAATCTTTGCCATCTTTGCATCTGTGTCATCGATTATATTCTAATCGTACAATCTCAATGACGGACTTGTTCAAAGAACAGCCGTTGGATAAACCTCAAACGGAGAGTATAGACCTCGATGAGAATGTCATTCTTGGTGGGACCATGTTTTGGCTCGGCCAACCGTGGTTTGAGGAGAGTACTGGCATTTGGTAGTGATTCCTGGAGCGCAAAGGGCTTGCACCATCAATGCATCGGGCCATGGAGCAAGTTACCAGACTCGCACAGCCTCTGTCCATCTCCAATTCCCTGACGGCACAGACGCCAGATATTTCCTGAAGGTTGCTACTGGAGACAGAGGGCGCGGTATAATGCAAGGGGAATACGAGTCGATGAAAGTCCTACACACGGTGACCCCGGACTTTGCCCCAAAACCGATTGCTTGGGGTACATTCAAATCAAACCATGACCTCCATTTTTTCCTCGGCAATTTCCACGATATGGACAATGAACTGCCCGAGATGGAACAATTCTCTGCACGCCTTGCACAACTCCACCGAGACTCAGTATCACCGACCGGAAAATTTGGGTTTCATGTAACAACGTACAATGGAAACATTCCTCAGGATGTTCGGTGGACCGACACTTGGGAGGAGTGCTTTATGAATGGTACAAAGCGGGACTTTGAGCTAGAAATGGAAGCACGTGGCCCATGTGAAGAGTTGAAGGCACTCATGGAGCCACTTTTCAAAAAGGTCATTCCACGATTGCTCCGCCCATTGGAGACTGCCGGTCGCTCCCTTAAGCCCAGTTTTGTGCATGGTGACCTCTGGTATGGAAACGGTATGTTTTGGTCAGATCTAAGCTATACAATGACTGATCTTCTGAAGCATCCAATGATATATCTTCGGAAAACCCTATGGTCTTCGACGCCGCTGGCTTCTATGGCCATAACGAATGTAAGCATCGAGCAGACTTAGACCCATGTATAGAAATGGTCGTAATAGTCGATGCTATGCAGTCGATGTCAAAGCGATGAGAATCTCTCGATATAAGTTCGGGCGGAATTATATGAACGCATACCACTCGCACTCTCCTATTTCGCCCCCCGAGGAAGATCTCGACGCTAGACTTGCCTTATACTCTTTAAGAAGGTATCAGCCCATTAGCATGGTAGCTAATCCGTGGGGAGCCCTGCTAATGACAATATCCAGTTACCTGCACGAAAGCACACTTTTCGTGTCGGACACCAAACCCAGACAAGAGTATATCTGCTATACACAAGCAAGCAGAGGCATCGAACTGTTGCTGACCACTCACAGGCTGATTGCTGAGACGCGAAAACTTGTGGAGATGTACCCAAACGGCCTAGAGTAACTTGCACCTTGTACTGCCACCTATGCGGAGCGTCGAATTCTTTCAAGAATGGGGAGCAACTGTACCGCAGTATCGAAGGATCGCATAAGGAGCTTGGAAAGAAAGGCTTTGACCCCAGGAAGGTTGTTGAGGCATTATAAGAGGAGGTGATACCGCGACCTCCAGTTCTAACCGTTCGAGCCTTCTGTATTTGTCCTGGCTGCATGACCCACGTTTACGTTTGGTTGAGACTCTGTCGGTTGCGAAATGTATAGTTCAAGCATCCTACGAGATGCTCGTATAATAAATTCTGACATCCTTCTAAATCTTGAATCTAGTAGTGGGAGGTCTCTGATACCCTACTTTTGACTGTTTGACTTCTTCGCCTGACAGTCTACTCGAGTGCGTCTGTAAACATGGGTAAAAGGTAGTCTAGCCTCTCTCCTAGATAGCTTTTCATATGAAGTAAGGGTAGTTGTGAAATCGAAGTTGGTGGCGACATTCTAACGCCTTGCAAAGGCTTTCCTTTCAGTCCAGGTGTATTCAGTCCTCCCTCGAGAAATTGGATTCGTGGCTCGGAACGGTTTGCAACGACAGACCGCATTTCGATGATGTTTGTGAATCGGGATGTCTAGATCCTAAAATCCAAAACTTCGTCTGACCCTTGGCTCTTGTCCTTGTAAGAGCGCTTAATGTACGGTAGCGAAAACATTATAGTTTCTCTTTGGACTCATTGACCTGATCCACAGTGCCTCAGCTTTAGCTAGATTTACATCGCAACCATCTTTAACGGACGCTTCGAGATAGATCTTTCGGCCCTTAATTTCCCGAAGTCGCGTAGTTATCAGTATGGTCTGTGGAGGAGAACTTGTCAGATTCTTGTTCACGGTCAGAAGCATCCCCATGGCTTCATCTACTAGTGTTCCCACAATCCCGCCATGGCAAAGGTTGGGATAGCCGTTGACGCGATAGCCCAGGCTAACGAGCATGATAAGTTCGCTGATCTGTCCAATACCTGAAGGATCAGGCCTTTTGTAGAGAGATGAACACGCGCGTATTGTGTCGCTGGTCTTGAGTGTTTCAGCGAATAGGGCGTCCTCGGTGCTCTCCTTGTACTGACGAGAGAAGGTGGGGGTAGGAGTGAACCCGGGATCTTGTAGGAGCTCTAAGCACCAAGGAATTGATTCAAAGTATGCTCGATCTGTGTCTCTGTCTACCGTCATCCTGTAGTCAAAGTGTAGTAAATTTCACACAGTTTACGACGGAATGTAATGGCTCGCTTTTTTAAAACCGAGATACTTAGCGCAGAAGCTACCCGACTTGGTCAGCAAAGTATAGCCCTACCTATGGTCACATGATGTGTGCTTAGATAGATATGGACACTACGCTTTCTGAATTAAATCTTGGTCAATCAGATTTCTCAAATCGCAAAATCGATTCAGCAAATGTTTCTTATATTTTGGGGCCACCTGCAGTATTTTGAGTGGCACCCACAGCAGCGACTGCAGCAGCACGGTCAGTTGCTTCAACAGTAGCGACAAAACTGAGGCCGTGAAAGTAGAAGCAACTGGCATGGCTGAATTGATGTTCTTTACGAGTGATCGTCACCGAGGCTTAAGCGGTGGTGGAGTATATTGGCGGGACATCGAATAATTATATCTAGCTAACGCGATGGTAACATCCATGACGATACCAGCAGCGTTGATGGGTTCAGGCGAAACCCTCAACATAGTGTAATTAGAATATCTATCAGACTCCAAATCAACATTACAAAAGAGATATACCTTGGCATCGGCACGAACGAACGCTCAACTGCTAATAGGCTAAGAAAGGATAGAATCAACGGAAGCTCATTCAAAAACATCATTTGAGTATGGTCATAGTAATCTACCTTGAAAAGCTAACTGCAATATGAAATTTCTCGTCTTCCAGTAGAGTCAGCTTCACCTTCGTGATTGGCATAAGTCTGTTCGACGTTGCTGATAACCTAACTCATAAGCACAGCTCCCTTCACTTAGACCAATTGATCATCGTAGGCTGGTTCATGATGTCGTTTTCTGCTCACTGCTCTATCTGGACCGCATGCTAGTCGTTTCCATTGAGTAATACACGAGTTGTCGCTTCGAGATCTGGGTCTAGGTCCATTGGAGATAAAGGCCGATCATGGACGGTACCGAAATCTTGGGGGGAGAATTTGCTTACCAAACCTGTTGTCTGCGGTGTAGAATAGTCATTGCTCATACCAAAATTCGCTTGGCTTTCGGCGGGAAAATTCGTCGGATTGGATTCCGTAGAGCCGGTTGTGTTGGCCACATGGTCAAGCCAGGAGGTTTCGCTGGCGTAAAATGCACATCGAGCTATGTCATTTGCTTGAGCGGTCATTGAACCGAGCCATGACGACTGCTCGGCTTGCTGGATTGGAAGCAATTCAGTAGCTGGAGCTTCAAGATTTACGGAAGTAGCTGACAAAACTGGGCGCATTCTCGGACCACATAGTGCAGGTATGCCTAAGGGAGCTTCTGCCCCCAGATAGGATTCCATCGTGGCTATCTCTCCAAATCGACCACTTGAAGATTGGGGCCAGCCGGACTCTACAACACCATTTTCGGTCGTCGGGGCCAAGTTTCCATATTGTTCGAAGCTGTACGGGCCGCTGCTCCGCCGCTCGGGACCTTGCAATAGCCCTTGGTTTATCCGGGATTCCCTATGACCACCCCTGGGGTTTTCGAGAGCTGCAGGAGATACGGGAAGTCTTTCGAAGCGACTCTGATAATAGTCCGACTGAATAAAAGCGGCCATTGCCAGAGCTGTTCCATCTTCCTTGCCCCGCAGGCCCAGCTCTAACCTAGATATCAAACTCCCCGTTGGGGTTTTGTCCCATCGAAGATCATGCTTGCGACAAGGAAACTGCAGCTTCATCCGCTCTTCCCATACGTCATGCAACTTTGGTTGTTGAAGGAACCCAAGTATAACGTTCGTTGCATCCCAGTTGCTGAGATCTTCCCCACGTTCGTAATGCTGCGTAGCGATGTGATGGAAACGTTCTGTAGATTTAGCGAAGTAAGCAACACAGAAGCCACAAGCCCAAGCTTGCTTTCTATAGCCGCGTCGCCATCCTTTAGCAACGGTAGAGCCTTTGGGTACTCCGTGACTCTCAAGGTGGTTTTCAAGTTGATACTTTCTGTTGTATGTCCTAGCGGTCAGTGCTTTCTCGACACATGGGAGAACGTGGTGTTCTTTAATGTGACGTTCGTCGGGATTTATGTCTCCACACAATGCACAAACCAAACCATGCTCTTTATGCACTACAGGACCATCTGGCATGCAAATGTACACGGTTTCCTCATGGGCCTCTTTCTCATGCTTCGTCCAGCCACCATAGGTCGTGAAAAGCCGTGGTTTTTTGCAAATGGTACACCAGTAGCTGCACTGGGGCGCACTTGTCGGAAGACGTGCCTCTCCGTCCCGCTGGGGATTAAGAAGAGACTGCTGCTGCCCGGGTAGGCTACTTCGGGCATTCTCCCTGAGGCGTTTCTGATTGAGGGGGTGCGATTCGACGGTGGACCAGGAGGATCTGGTATTGGAGCTTAGGGATGTGGTTTTGCTACTGCGGCGGGTAGAACTAGAGGTAGAGGCGTCGGAGAACCTCATCAATGATTGAAGGCTACCTCGAGATGCTTGTCGGTCTTTTCGATTAGCTAGTTGAATAATCAGCTGCAAGTAACGAACTAGACACACAGCGTATCAATACCGGGAGACCAAAGAAAGTGCCTCAAAGCCTGTATAGCGGTGAATTCTCCGTCCGAAAGATCAAGATATGCCCGAATCTCTGCATGGGTGCGCCCATTGAGAGCCGCAAAGGTCAGCTCCTTCTCGATGATACTACCGAGCTCTGTATCGCTGCTGACGTTCCAAGGTTGCCTTTGCTTGCTGGGAAAGAGAGTGTTTGAGTGTTGCACTTCTGATTCCGCTAGTTCTAAGGAGCGGGCGCCTCGGCAACGAAACGCCGGGTCCGCCGCGTTTGCAGCATTCATCCCTTAAACTCGGGGAACAACTGAACACGTTCTTCTGGCTCGCGTACCTTGACGGTCATGGAAGGCTTTATGGAAGTTGGAACAGGAGTAAGACAGAAGACAACAGTGATAAAGCGTTGCTCGAAATGGACATTCTCACCCGTAAATTGTGGCCGAAGGCCACTCAGGGGCAGACGTGTTTCAAGTATTGGCTTCCGTTCCTACAGTACGCCTGGTTGGCTGGGCCATAACACAGAAAGCCAGTACTTTTCCAGAGTTGCAAACCACCTCCTGCAAGGCTGCTGCTTCATGTGAACCTCTGCTCGGTGCTCATTCGACTTTCTACGTCCCCATATTTCTTACTTAATTTGCCTCCAGTTATATGAGAAGGAGGACGCTTGTTGTGACTTTGCTATGTCTGGGCGGCTGGTGTTGTGGTTAACTTGAGCAAGTCAGGTCACCCGAATGCTGAGATCGGATTGCATTTCAGCCTGAGGATGTAACCATCCCCTGCGCTAAGCGTAAACAAGTTTTACGAGTAAAAACCACTCCGCCGCCTTCCCTTGGCCCATGGCCATGGCCATCCAACGAGGCCTTTGGCTACTCCTCCGTTTCCGTGATGAGCACCATCTGTGGCATCTTCCATCTCGTTTCACTTGCAATTATAGCTTATCTTCTGACTTCTTGGAATAAAAGACTTGGATCTTTGGCCTTTGCAGGAACCAGCAACGAAACGTGTGTTATCTTCAACGCCAACAATGGCACTCTGATGGCAGTTCGCAGATGGCCATCATGCCACTGGCCAGCGAACGAAAATCCACTCCTGAGTGTTCACGGCTAAGTAAGTCTCAAGGACTTCTTTTATTAGGCGTCGTTCTCTCACGCTTTCTGGCTCAACAGCAGTACCTTTCGATTTGGGTGAAATCACTACGTCTACTCAAGATTGTACATTACAGATCAACCATCTCAAGATGAGGTTCCTGTCGACCTGGCTCCTCTTCGTAGCACCGATAGCATGTCTCTATACTCGGCCATCCTCGTCCATCACCGCCTTCGCGCCTCCCAACACAGCAGCTCCTTTGTGTCCCGGAATGATTGCCACATCCCTTCAGCCTGGCTTGCCATCAATATCGAGTATTCCAATGAACCAAACGCGTTTCTCGTCTCGGGCAAACGAGACCCATGTCCAAACATTTATCTGTCCCCCGTCAAGTACCAATGCCTGGAACCCCAGCATTGATACTCTGATCGCCATCTTCTTTGGGATTGTCGCTGCCGTATTACAGCTAAATCATATACATGTAGCTCGGCGTATTTTTTCACGTAAGCTCCCAAGTTCTTAGGCAAGGGATAAGAAGAGTGGTACTGATCTAGACGAAATTAGGACAACGCAATCTGTGTACAAGCTGTCATCAAACGAAGGTCCAGCGAGCATTTGCAAAGAGATCGTCATGTCTTGAAAGCTTGGAGAGAGTTTGAAGTACTTGAGTTATCTTTTCGGTTTAGTGAACATGTGATGATCGTAAGCTACTGAATAGAGAAGTCTTTCTTCGTCACTGTTCCATTATTTTCCTTCATAGCATAAAATATTATCTTACTTTAGCTTTGCCCTCACTTTTTCATAAATTCGTGCTGATGCTCTGTCTCAGCCTTGACGTACTACAATCAGAGCATCAAGTTACTGGCTGATCATCTCGCTATCATCTCGTTGCTCTACATACCTTCTCGAAACTAAAAACAATCTGATAATAATGACAGTTAATCACACGCGATAAGGACAGAAAAGATACACACGAACACGTGTTGATTTGAAAGATAATAGATTAATATACGCCTAATAATCCATGAATAAGAGTACCACCGGTGGATGAAGGGCGAGATTTGTATCCTATTCATGGATGAATTGGTTCATCAATGGCACCTATTAATGATTATCATCTCGGTCATGAAAATGGGTGTTTTAGCCACGAATGAGTATATCCACCGCTCGGGTGCATCACATGCTCGTTCCCAGATTGAGCTAGAGAGGATAACGCACCTTTTAGGGTTGACGGGGGTTGCTGGTTTGGAGGTTTAGGGGGGAACTGAGGGGTAGGAAGGTTGGAGGACGGTTGTGAGGTTGGAGGAAGGTTGTGAGGGTTGGTTTGGGATGGTGAGGTTGTTGGTGGTGGGTTAGGTGGGTTTTGTGGGGTTTTAATGATGGTGATGCTGTTGTATGGCTTATTTACTGTGTGTATATTAAGGGCGGGGTGGGGGGTAAGTAGGGGGAGATTTGGATATTTTGTGATGGAAGTAAACGGTTTATGGGCAGTAGCGAACCATGCCGATACTCAAAATTCGTTACAAATACTACCAAAATTTGAATCGATCACGATATATTAGGATAATGTCAAAATGTGCGGTTAAAGTCTGCATTGAATATATATGATTGACTAAACAAACATCCCAACGACCAAGGATATATCTTGCCCAACCGTCCTGAACCCGGTCATCTGCCCTAGGCGCTGCAAGTCCGAGTAGAAAACATGGATTGTGTGCGTATATAACAACAAAAGGAAGGGAATGCTACAGACTGGCCAAGTCCGCAACAAAAGGGTGAGACTCAATCGCTAGAGTTGTCGAGTTTCCAGTGCGCCGGTATGCTTGAGTTACAACTGAACGCCCAACTGGAACTCCTCCGCACTGCCATGGCTAGATACGTATCGCCACAGAAAGGCGCGAAATGCGGAGAGTTTGTAGAAGGAATCTACAAAACGATGAGGCTGGGGCAGACGTTGCCGACGTTGACAAGGCCGTTCTATGGTGATGTTAGGAGGGAAATGCTGGAACGGATGGAAATGGATATTACCTGTGCGCCACTTGAGCAGCAGGCCAAGCTTTGCTGTTGAGAGCACTGGGAGGTGATGGGTGCGACGCTGAGAACTAAAGCGCAAGGATATCAGCAAATGCATCATGAATCACTCGAAATCATGGCTCACCATTAATGGTGGTGCAGTCAATTCCGACGTTAACGGGGATGAGGTTGATGGTCTGCTTTACGACCTGGTTGCAGCAGGACGCAGTCTGGCCTTGGGCGCATTGGTTCTGGGCTTTTTGACCTGGGGTCTCTTTCTTGCCGTTGGTGCGCTCCTCAAGATTCTCCGACGGGAGGGCGGTTACCGCGAGGGTGAAGGAAAGTAGGGCGATGATGTTGGAGAGCTGCATGTTGAATTAAGGAGGTGCTGAAGATTGGATTGAAAGGTAGTTTGAGTGCGTTTGCTGTTTATTGAAGATTTATTGGAAAATTGAGAGGCTGATGAGGATAGAAAATGAGGGAGGAAGAGTCCTGTTAAATAGATCTCTTGAGGAGACGAAGAACCATCATCGTCACCACCACACCGTATCTCCCATCTTCCAAGTTTTCCAAGCTCCGACTTTGGCGCTGTAGGGTCGCCAATGTTGCTACGATCCCTCCCCTGCTCGTCAGATCCATCTTGGTTGTCTCGCTCAATGGAAGATGCCGTCTACAGATCGACAATGTATTGCCCGAATTGAGGCAACTGTGAGAACCGCACTGCAACGCCGTATAACAGCTACCAATGATCTCGGCAACGGAGGTAAAATCTCTCATCCCCCCCTGGGGTGTAGAAGCACGATGATGAACATCAGACCCCAAAGTAGCCCAAGGTTTCAGCGTGGAGCGAGAGACGGCTATGGTTCCGCCCAGCTCACCGGGCAGTAAGATGATGCTTGCAGCCACCATGGCGATAGGCTTCGCTTGATATCTCCGCAAATCGTTGAATTAGCTCAATAGTTTGCGCCTATGCAATATTTTGACCACAAGCCACCAGACGACCAGACGCCCATCGGCGGTACGTGTTATAGGAAGCTGAAGACGTTACCGCCTGCGACGGCTCAAGGGTATGACTGCTGTATGTGCAGCCAGCGCTCTCTCGATGCGGAGCTCTGTTGTCGCCCCCCCTACTGCTAATGCAAGCCCGTTTGCCCCTGCTTCAGGCAGAATTTGCGCTCTTGGGATCGGCCGAGTCGGGGTCCAATGACTGTGGTCCGCATAGCCCATTGGTTCATACCGACGAACATTAACCTGCTGTCCTCGATCCCACAGCGTTTTCGAGCTGTTTGAAATTGGGCAATGCCGCTAATGACCAGGGGAGAACGTTCTCGGTACTTCCCATGTGCCTTGGTTCAAGGGGGAGGTTAGGTGGATCTACCTCCACCGGGCAGCGAATGCAATGGACTCGGGGGTGCTCAGGGATCCAAGAATAGATGACAATAAAGGAACATAAATGAAGGGAATCCGATCTGACCGATTCGATCTGGTTCTCCAGTAATCCAATCAATCGATCTTGCACTAGGCAGGGATGCACTCGAACGGACGAGTAGTCCAGCCACACGCTCTCCGGATCGACTTCGGCGCAAGCCACCCGACACGACCCGACACGAACCGACACCGTGATGACCTTCACTCGTCTCGTCCCGTTGCTGTCGGTCGAGTGTCAAGTGTCAATGTGGGCGGCTCCCTCGGATTGTCAAGCCACACTCGGTCATTGGCAATGGCCCATTGAACTCGTTCTGCTTGGGGACATGGCGCAAAGGTCAGAGGACGGGTTAGCCGTAGTACATCCACAGTCCCCCAAGGCACAATCTGCACAATCCATCCCCAGCCTGGCGCTCGTCGCATCTGATGAGATCATGAGAACCATGACACATGTTAACCCCACAAAAAGCCTGTTCCACTTAAGCTTTTCGGGTCGCTTGCAGATACCGAATCTGACTGGTCCAACCAGCTTGACGCTAATATCTGATGGGATTAGCCCTCCCGCGAGTAGCGCATACTACTGTGGACCCCTCGTCCCTAGTAAGGTAGGTACAAGTAAGGTATGTCCTAACTGTAGACTGTAGTAGATGCCGATGCCGATGTCACGTCCAAACTCAAACCCAATACCCCGGACTTACTTGTTCCTCCACCAGACACATACACAGACACATACACGGCACGCTTGGGTGGGCTTGGTGACGATGCGGAGACGGTGCTTCGTGGTAGAACAAGTGGTGATGTGCCCGCTTCACGAATCAGGTTTCCGGATGACAGGCTTGGCTTTGACTTTGGTGGCTTTGACTTTGGTGGCTGAGTGCGCGCATTCTTTAGTGTGTTGATGGTGTATGAGCTGGGAGCTGGGAGCTGGGAGCTGGAAGCAGTGGAAGTCAGCCCTGGCCAAACTCCACATGACTCTCTGGTACCCAGTACCTAGATGGGGAGAGCGCCTTGTATGGATCCGTGATGCTGCAAATCTTGTTCACGAGAAGCCACAATATCGAGACATCGTTCTTCACCGAATCATGAAACCCAAGGGAGATCCATCAAAGCATCAAGCTACCGCTCAACATGCGTGTACAAGGACTGCACTGTTTTGAGTAAGGTAGGGCGGTAGGGTACGGGGTGCTGTAGCTGTCAATCGATTATCCGTGCCCCCCACTTTCGCTCATTAAGCGAAGGATGAGCGAAAGTGGGGGGCACGGGTAGCGATGACCCAGGACCGGCGCGAACCGGAGAAACGAACAACCGGGGGCACAGACACTAACCGTTTGTGGCTGGCACCAGCCTACCACACTGCCAGCAGCCCAGCACTTTGGCAACACTCGGACAAATCATGTTAGGTGGCGTAAACATGTGCGCCCGTCACTCTGTGCCTGGCCATTGTTGTGGCAACGGGTGCGAAAGCCGTAAGCCCCCCGTGACTCCAATCAATGCCCTACCGTCTGTTCCCAAACAATCTCCTATATGCGGTCCAAGGATTCCCGCATTCATCAGGGGCCGACCACTCCTCATCCGCGCAGCTCGGGCCTTTCCTAAATAGGCTTGCCCGGAACACCTCGAGTTCTCCTTCGGATGGGCGTCGTTGATCGTTCATGCATGCAAGCAGGGTCCTGCCAAGTTGGCAATCATCCGGCAAGTCGTAGCTTGTTGATGTTAACCGCTCCCATAATGTGTCGGTCTGACATCTGGACTCCTCCCTGGCTCCTGCCACTCGTCCATCACGGTGCTGAGTTGGCCATCTTGGATGACGGATGTGGGCATACGGCGTCGTCGGTGGAGTGAGTCTGCAGAATAGATTCCAATCGACCCAGAAACGGGAGTCTAGGACGTCCCATCTGGACTTCATCTCTTGAGGAGGCGTCGGGAGGTGGTTTGATTTGGTCAAGCCACCGAATGGTGTCATTAGATGCCACTGTAACCTCATGCTCTAGAGCTCCCACTGGTTTTAGGGGAGTAATGGTCTGGTAGAACAAACGCTGGGCGAACATCTCCCATCGAGTGGTCAAGGTGTCGACATGTCACCGTACAAATCCCGGACCACTTGATTGCCTCCGTGCAATTCGAAGATAAGTACAACCGGGGCTCTTCTTCGCTTTTGTCTGGTTCTCTGATGCTGATGTCTAATTCTTACGGGGACATGGACAGTGAAGTACTGATCCTCGAAGAGACCTATTAGCCGTCATCCAGGCTTTAGTGGGAGCCATCGTGGCAAGGACAACAATGGAGCCACAGTCTCGGTCTTTCCTCTGGTACTCCGGGTACTGCTCATACTCCCTCAAGCCGAATGCCCGATATGTGAAAGAGTGAAACAACGGAACAAAGACTGTACCGAAATGAACTCCAAGGAGGCGTCGATACACATTGAGATACCCGATTACGGGAGCGAAACACAAGACTTTAGAAAAGGGTAATGATCGGGCTTTCAAGAGCTGTCATGCCTAAGATGTTACTGATGTGCTTTGAGAAAGATATTCGAAGACAATGTTGCTAGGAGGAACCTTGTTATTCCCACTTGAGAAGGGATAACGTTGGTGAATGTTCGGCTCACGGAGGACATTGAAATTTCCGTGAGCTATGTCGGAAAGATCATAGGGCAGCGATGGTTGAAAAGGCCAACGAATGCAACAGTGGAGTACAGAAGCAATCAATGAGGTTCTAGGAGAAACAATGCAGAACAATGGGGTCGCCACATCTAAATATCAACTTCAAAATCAGATGGTCGGATTTGCTCGGACATGAGAATATTCTTCGACACATCAATCCGGTGGCAGTCATGCACCTGCAAACACTCTGCATACGAAACGAGTCATTAACTTTGAGTTATGTCTGACGTTTTTGATAAGCGTTGCTGGCAAAGCCAATGGCTTTACCGAACGAGCCGGGGAGGTTCCTTTTTAGGCTCCTACCTTCTACAACGAGCCATGCTGTCGGAAGATCACTCATAGGTCATGATGCTGCAACAACGCGCAACGATGCGCAATCGGCAACTGTTCTTCTCGCATGTGACTTGTCCATATTAATTAAGATCATCATCGTTCGTCTGATCAAACAGATGTGCAACAGCTGTTATTGTCGTTACCTACGCTGAAGGGCTAAATCACATCGCGCGGCAGAGAGACTTGTTTCAGACCTTGGAGCATTCGCCGAGCTTCTTCAAAGGGAATCGCATCGCAGTTTCGATGCTACTTTACGTTCGTTGTTTATCTTCCGGATGGCAGGGTCTCCCCTTTAGGCAATCGACATGGTTAGATGGCCAAATCCGTTGCGCATGCATGCTTGCTGTTACCGTTTCCGTCCTTTAGCGTTGCATCTTCGTTGCGTTTGGCTCTTCTGACCTCTAGACTTGCTGCCTCTCGGCGTACACACACAGTTACTAAAGCATTAGCATACGTAATGAGCGAAGCAGAAGTTCATCTCATGGGACGAAGTAGATCGTAAGGACTTACTGTCAATGTTACCTCGAAGTTCAAATGCAAAAGTGCCTGTCTTAACTCATCTCGCTTTCTCTTACGTACTAAGATCTTCTCCCAGCTCCTTTTCGACAGTCTCACAACAAGCGCTTGCTTGTCATGCTATGTTCATCTATGTTTGACTCTGCTGCTGGCCAACTCAGTCCAACTGCGGATGTGCGGGCTCTCTTTTATCATCGTTCGAAGACCTTCGGTAGCTTTCTGTGTGCAGCGGATAGTTTGGAATATTTATGACGATCATATCACGTTTCCGACATCGTCGCTGGTTTAGAGTCGTCAAACATAGTCCGAGTATCGATACTGTCAGTCGTACCAAGCGGTTGTTCAGCATCGCGTCGCCCTCAGGAATCGACGAATCGATCTATCGCTAAGATGTAATAGCATATTAGGACAGTATCGCAATTCTTTGAAGATTGTTGTTCTGGCTGCGGTACACTGAGAGTGGCGTTGGAAGTCTCATCTAAGGGACACTTTAGGATTTCTTCAACCAGCTGTTCGACGCTAAAGCTGTTTAAAGTCGGGACCAATTTCAGGCCAATAACGCTGCCGATACGAATACTGAGTGCACAGCCATGGACTACCGCAATGGTATACAGCTTGCATCATCTCAAAGACTCATACGGGATTCGAGCTGATATAGTAGGCCTCGGATCCCCTGGTATTATCCCCTATCGCATACACCAAAACATCGGGACCACTGGAAGAGAAACTGCCATATCAGGTCTATAGCCGGCAAGCGGGACGGTATTCAAGCGACCGGGTTAGTTCCATAATTCCATCAGTTGAAGTGCAGAGAAGATAGGCCTGGTAACAGTAAAACTCGCACTGTGGATGTGGAAACGGCGGCGTCATCTCACCGGAGAACAAATACCCAGATACACGTATGCTGAGGTACTTCCATTGGCAGATGTCGTCTGCAAGACTTCATGGTGACTCCTATGTTCTTACCGATACGGAAGACGCCGAATGTTCCTGCCGATTGAGTTGTTGCGCCGAAACCGTTCGTCATTTAGCGACCTATGTCGACGCCTTTGCTCTCGAATCGACTTGAGGTCTCAACATCCAGTATTCTATGATTGCCATCGACTTCCTCCAATCGCCAGACCTCCCATGATGGAGGCAGCAAGGTCGCCTTTCCTGAAATGTTTGTCATACTTGCTCGAGGTACGGCACATGATGGCTCTGCTTGGTTCCTTCAGTTTCAAAATCTGCCACTGGATGTTGTAAGCCTTCGGTGTGGCAGCGACAGCCCACAGATTGGGGCATTGTTGCATGCTGGTGAGGGATGGAAAGAATAGGGTTGTTGAAGTGTTCTCTCGAGCATGTGGCAATCTCTATAGGATCCTTTGCCAGTTTTTAAAGACCGGCTACCGGGATCCCAATCAACTCCCTAAAAACATAACATGAGAATACACGAACGTTTTATAGAACTTGGGCCCGAGGCAGTTCAATTCTGCCGTTATGGTGTAAGAGCAGAGACTTTCGAGGGCATTGAAGATAGGGGCGAAAGAAAGTCTTGTACGGAACATGAACATCGAAAGTCCCTGATAACACTGCCAAAGATAAGAAGATCTCTCGATCGACAGCCCTTTCAGCGCAGGACGATAAGGTAGTCCGCAAGATACAATCCATGATAGAATTGTCTGCAGGGCCAATGGCAGCACTGCAGGTGCAGGAGAGGACTAGGTACCTAGATAAGGTCCTTGAGGTACAGTACGGAGTACGGAATACCTTATCACTTATCATCACTTCTGGACCACACGTGACACCAGCGATGTTTGAAAACGCTCGGGCCCTCACAACACCGTATTCTAAGCGTTGGTGATGTCGGTGAGTCGGCGATTCGGCTCGGCCCATCTGCACGCGATGCTTTATTATTCTTCACAAATCGTGCAACGCGTAACAGTACTCGCACAATCATACGGGTTCTTCATACTCTTACAGGTCATTGATATCCCGTATAACCATATTTCTTAAAGTATACGACGCGTGAGAGACTGCCCTGCAACAGAAGGACCAGAGCTCTGCTGATTCTGCCAGCATTACCAGCTTCAGGCCTTCCCTCGGCTCTTCACCCTCGTGTACCCGCAGCCGGATACATTATACTTAGCCTGGCCATCATTCACAATTTGCCCAGGAGCTTTGTTTACTTTGCTCTCCAATTACCATGTCAAACGCGAGCCCTACCCGTCGAATACTCAGCAACCTAGACGTAAACACCTCCGGAACGCCCTCTTTGGCCGTGAGGTCCATGGGGAAAGACACAACAAGCCTGAAGAGAGGGATCAATGCCGTGGAAGACCCCGAGATTTCACCGGCACCTTTACGCGTTTGCTCCGAGCTTCGTTTGACGCAGACGAAGCTGTCCGCCCAGAATAGTAGCAAATTTAACATGCCAGGAGTGGGCTTTCCTCTCCAACAGGCCATTCACAGTCAGCTAACGTGATATCAAGAGTCCTTCGGGCGACCCAGCGGCTATGATGCCTTCGGAGATACCAGATATAGCACAAGAGATGAGCGACAGCAGTTCCCAGCATAGCAACAAAGATTTCACCACTTCACCCATGGATTCCGACGTCGAGGGTGACACACTGGTTTCTCAACTGACGGCAGCGACGGAAATGACCTTGCCCTTGCAGTCGGCAGCAGCCTTGGTAAGTCTTCTTCCAATGCTGTGTCGGAGTACCCACTGACGGTATTATTCAGCGGGCTGAAAATCTTCGTCTTCGTTTACGCGTTGCACTGTTCAAAGTCCAAACGAATCAGACCAGCATACCAATGTCACAACTCCAGATAACCTCCCCACGCAACCGTGTTCAGACTTCGCCCCTACGATCTTCGTCGCAGATCTTACAATCTGTATCCCCAGAAACACGAGAGAAAGCCCCGCATCCCAAGCTACTTCCAGCACCGGTGTTGAAACCCACTGCCTACTCGGCCCGCACCATTAAGCAGCCACATATTCCATCCTCGCCACCCTATTCGACGAATAGCAGCCCGGAGTCTGCAGTCGGCGACGAGGTCTTTAGGACACCTGCATTGCCTCGATCCAAGATTTACGAAACCACGCAGATGAGTAGCCCACCTGGGAGCGAGGGGAGAGATGTGGTTCAAGTAGGAAGGAAGCAGGAGAGCTTAACTAGCAGCGCCATTCGAGGCAAAGCAGCGATCGGTCTTTTGGGGTTGAGGGAGGCCGGGCACTAGGAATGAAATTGAGCGTCGTGCTGTCTTTTTATCGCTCAATACCGATGCTCATAAGGGAGCTTTGCAAGAAGAATTCTGTAGCTCATCGGTTCCATCGCTTTCAAATCACATTGCTTTTGTCGTTGGTCAACATTAGGAATGGAAGTCGCAGGGGGTCAAACCACTGCTTACTACGTCGTAGTAGTCAGCCCGGAAGTTGCCGCAGCAAGGCGCGAATCTGAACCGATGCAAGGTCTGGACCTACTTCCTACATCTCATGATCATCGTGATCCATATCATATGAGCATACAAGCCTACCTAGTTGTAAACCACATACACCCATGGACTTCCTGCCTCTTCGTCTCTTACTCCCTGATTTTCTTGTAGTGTAGGAGCTGTTCTTCCAATCCGAGACCTCTCAACCTGCGCGCCCGCTATAGGCAACCATGGCGAGCAAGGTGGTAGTACCGTCCCTTGTGGCCATGATGCTGCTGACCGGCGTCTGCAATACCCTCCTGTCAAAGTATCAGGCGAGTTCGTCTGTCTCTATGCTGCTATCAACGGTCCTGACAGATCTTCCTCTAGGACCTTCAATGTGTTCGGAATTGCGACTCGAAGGACCCCAAAAAATATGTGTTGTTCTCCCAACCAGTAATACAAACGTATGTACAGAAAAGCCTTCTTGACTCACACTGACAGGTATTTAGGGCCCAGATGTTCATTGGTGAAATGGGCTGCTGGCTAGTCGTCGGAGGCTTCCACATCTATAAGCATTACTTTTTACAAGACGCACCCCTGCTGCAGGGCGGATACCACCACATCGATGGCCATGATCATACTATTGAATCTGAAGATGAGGATGCAGAGCTTGATCGCTCATTCTCCGCGCAAGAAGCCGCCGGACCTGCCACGAAGGCCCTGGTACCGAATGCTGATGATCGGAAACCGCTTGTGGGATGGCGAATTATACTGCTGGCATTGCCTGCTTGCTGTGACATTGCCGGGACTACTCTCATGAACGTTGGGTTGCTGTTCGTTGCCGCCAGTATATACCAGATGACGCGAGGAGCTCTAGTGCTATTCGTTGGCCTCTTCAGTGTTATATTCCTACGCCGTAAATTGTACCTTTACCAATGGTGCTCACTCTTTATCGTTGTCTTGGGTGTTGCAATAGTCGGTCTGGCAGGTGCTATCGCCCCGAATCCACAGGCAAAGCCGAAGCCACAGTCCCTAGTCGAAACAAGTGCGCTCGTTTTGAGAGCTGCAACGGACTACGTCAAGACTATGGGCCAGAAAGAGGAGGCCTTGCAAACCGTTGTTGGGGTCCTTATGATTGCAGGCGCTCAAATTTTTACTGCTACACAATTCGTGCTCGAAGAATTCATTCTCGAGAAGTACGCACTGGAGCCTCTAAAAGTGGTTGGCTGGGAAGGAATTTTTGGGTTCTTGGTCACGGTCATCGGCATGATCATTCTGCACCTCGCTGTCGGAAGAACAGAGCAAGGACGTTACGGCTACTTCGATGTCATAGAGGGCTGGAGGGAGGTCTCTCACTACAAAGCTGTCGCAATCTCTTCGGTTCTCATCATGATTAGCATCGGAGGTTTCAACTTCTTCGGCCTGTCCGTCACCAGAACTGTCAGCGCCACTGCGCGGTCTACTATCGACACTTGCCGTACGCTCTTTATCTGGATCGTGTCGCTGGGGCTGGGATGGGAGACCTTCAAGTGGCTACAAATCCTCGGATTCGCTCTTCTGGTTTATGGAACCTTTTTATTCAATGACATTGTTCAGCCACCGCTGCAAACCTGCATCCGAAAGCAGAAACGTGGCGAATTACTCCCTGAGGAACCAATCGAACATATGTAACACGATTCAGCCCATAGACTTGGTGTGATCATCACCATGGCCGGTTCTCATCGACGGGTATCATCATAGATTCGATAAACGTGCGGCGTTTGTTCTCTATCGTACGCTTTAGCAGCATTACCAATACCATATCCATCATTCTTCCATCCCGAGATTTGGCATTAGTAGGTGTCCTAGGCAAAGCCCATTATATCGTCATGACGGTCTTTAGCGTCAGAGGATTGATTTTCGCAGCCTTTTCCACTTAGATAGGAGTTTAAAGGCCTAATCAGGCCTTTCAAGCATTGGCACAGGAATCATCCCATATTGCTTCGTCGAGAACCTTACCGCATAGGACAAGTGAACCTGGGCTAGAGATGGTCCTACCCACACTACCGCAACCAAGCATCATCTCTCCATCGTGCCATAGAGACGGCTTCTGCTCACCAACCTAGTGTTACAATAATCGGAGCACCACACACAAACACCCATCGTTTGGACTTTCATCCTTCTGCTGACTGAACCGGTCTTACACTTTCCTCCGCCCAAAGTGCAACGTCCCAGCCAAATACCGAATCACAACCCATCACCTAATCACTCTCCGAACCTCGCAAGGGCCAAAATCATCCTACCCAAGGTATAAATCCTTGAGTTGGAGTACGCGGCTCTGGTTCCACTCACACGAAATTGGCACGACACGGGCATCTTGTCTCAGAATCTCTCAGAAAGATGGATCGGCCTGGGCAAACACTATCCACGGCGGGTGGGGTTTTGGTATGTGAGAACGATATGAACCAGCTACGGAGCAAAGTATCAGTGCCATGTACTACAGTAAGACTTCGCCATGTACAATTTCTTTCACCAATGGGAAGGGCGAACACGAAAGAGCTAGTATTGAGCAAATCTTAGAGGAATATACCTAGACAAGAACATAGCTTTTCGAACTCGCTTGGGGGTTTGTCATGTGAGAACGATATGAGAAGGGTACGGACCAAAGTATCAGTCCTACCGTAGACGTGTATAACGTGCTTCACCACCGTGAGGGGGAATTACGAGGCAACTGATATTGATCAAACCTTGAAAAACATATCAAGATAGGTAAGATCTCAGCTTTCTAGATTAAATGGGAAGCAAAAGCTTGAGAAGTTGTGTAAGGTACCTTTGCCCTTTCGCGGGTGGCGTGTTTGCTTCAAGATACCGTTCGATAATTCTTACGAATCAGAAGACTCGAAAGACTGCGCTCTCCACGTTTGTGAGGGGGAAAAACATGTTCAACATCGTTGTAATGTACGATATCAAGCAGTTATGGCTTTGAATTATCAAGAAGGCCACTTTCACAATGAGAGATGGTTTTCCCTGACGTTAGACCTATTACTTACTCTACGGAGTCATACTATCGATGAACCCGAGATGTGGAATTTTTCCAGACAGCGGAGTAACATCTATTATCTTGAGAGTGAGAAGAAGATAACAAATTTTCAAACACCTTGGGCATATCCCCCGCCCCCTAACCAACTAACTACCGTGGTATCATAATGCCAAAAGCCCATGGTGTATTCCGATATCGCCAATGTCCATCCTCATAATGCTAGCATCGTCTTTAAAACGCCATATCAAGCCATGTTCCAACCCCTTCACAACTTATCCGGCGCCCAAACCTTCAACCACTCCGGACTCGGCGCCAACTCATCCATCCTCTCCTTTCCCTTCCCTGTCTTGCCATTCTCCACAGCTGGCACGTCATCAAAGCCCCAATCCATACCTTCGAGCTCTTGGTCCATGTTCAGCGCCTCCATGCCACCCATACCATCCATGAACCATTCGCTTGGCATCCAGTTCGTGTCATCAACATTGATACTGATGTTGACGGCGTCATTCTCGCTAATGTCGCTCGGGCGCGGGCTGTTCTTCTCAGTATCGCCGCTCGAGAGCGTCGAGTCTGGAGTGAGCGTGTTTTGGATCTTAGACCATGGACTGAGGGATTGGAGGTCCGAAAGGCCAGAGAACGCGGAGGTGATCACGGATGCGGGGATGTCGCTGCCGGCCCAAAGATCTTGAGTGGCCAGGGTTGGTGTCTTGGGTGCAGCCTGGGAGGCTTTGGGATCAGCGGCCTTACTGTCCTTGAGTACTACTTTGACGTCGGAGGCGGGAGTCTTCACGTTGGAGGTTTGCGGTGTCTTCAGCAGATTCGAAGCAGGTGATGGACCGGTTTGGGTGGGAACCCTTGTCATCGGTGTCGCAGCCTCTTGCTTTATCTTAGCCTGGCCTTGTGTCGACGCGGATTTTTGGATTGGCGCGGTTTCCGCAGCATTGCCAGCATCAACCTTTGCCACTTCCGGCCGTATTTTGCTCTTACCGTTCTCGTCCAGGTTCAAGCCCATACGAATGGACTCGAGGCAAAACTCGAGGGGGTCGTTGAAGTTGGGATGAATTCGCTTTAGGTGCGCGTCCAGATTGGCTCGTGTCATGAATTCTTCGGTGCTCATTGCGCAATCAGGGTCAGGACACCTCAATACAACAGACGCAGGAGGCGGGCGTTGAGCTCCTGGAGACTCAAGCTTTGTTACCTGTGGTGATGACTTGACCGCGGGAGCTCCTTGAGCTAAGGTAGGCGTTGAGCTCGCGCTAGGAGCTTGGTTGCCCTTTCTTCTTTTGGCAGACGGAATCTGAAGCTTGTCCTGAGTCAATTCGTTAGGTCTATCCCCATAGGCTTGAGGGACTCCGTGGGGAGGTTGGCCTCCAAACGAAAACGGTGGTTGCGTAGAAGTAGGGGCGGCAGGAGTTCGACTGCTGTTGTTACTGGGATTTTTCTGCATTGCTACACTGGCGTTGCTATGGTTTCTCTGGAGGTTTGCTGCTCTGGCATGCTGCAGTGCGAGTTGCTGCTGCTGAAGGTTTGCAGCATTTAATGCTGGCATCGGCTCCTTAGGTGGCTGCTGCTGTGGCTGCTGTGGCTGCTGATTCCGCGCTTGGTTCTGTGACTGGCCTGGCACTTGCGCGACTTGAGTGCCCTTTCGAGACTGTATCTGGCCCATGAGCCAATTGAACAACTTGCTGAGCTTTTTCGTCGAAGCGTCAAGCACTTCAAGTGAGATGGTAAAATGATCAACGGGATGTTCATACTTCTTGTCGCGATATTGATGCGCAACAAGTATATGCTAGTGACTATCAGCGTCGATGAAGTCTGCAGCAGGAACGATGGTACTTACTGTTCGAATCAAATCTCTAAACACTTGTTCATTGGCGATCAAACCGTGGAAAATGGGCAATGCACTCGGTATGCGGCTTAGGATCTTGGTGGTCTCATTCAGTAACTGAAGCATTCTTGCTCTTGTTTGCGGAGTCATTGGAACGGGGCTGCCCTTTGGCGTGCTTTGTGCTACCTCTATACAAATTCGTTGTAGCTGAGCCTCTTTTCGACTTTGTGCATCGGTACGCTGCGGTCCAGTGTCCAGTTGTCCATTAGGCTTGGTGCCTTGAGTGTGAGGCTGACCTGGACCTGGACCCAACGGCTGTGGTGCCATCTGAGCGTTAACTTGTGCTTTTTGACCCTGTACTTCGGTGTTCTGTGGTATTCCAGCCCTAAGTTGTTGAGACGCTTGAATCAGTTTGGATGGCTGACCTCTTGTAGCTGGCGTTGCCGAATTGGGATTCGGCACTTCGATGACATCATCGTTACTGTTACGCTTGATACCTTTCTGGTTGGGTTGCCCTGCTTTAGGAATTGCTGGCCCAACCCGAGCTCCTTGGGGCTGTTTTGCTACAGGATCTTTCGGGTCTTTTGGTGGAGCGCCTGCTCTGGGGCTCGGTTGCGGTTGCTTTCGCTGGGCCATCACTTGCGACTGCGCAGGCCGCGTTTTTTGATTGATGGGTGGTTGAAGTTGATTCGGTTGAGCTTGTTGCTGCTGAGCTCTTTGTAACTGATTGATTTGAGCCTGCTGTTGTGGGTTCATCCCCGGACGGCCTTGTGTAATTTTCAGCATATCATGTTGCCTTTGCTGTAGTATTAGAGCTCGAATTTGCTCGTCCGTATATCCCTTCAAATGATCAGGCAGTCGGGCTCTACTAGCCTGTATCTCCTGTACCGTCGGTTGCGGTAGCGAATGCGTCATATTGGGGGTTGAAATACGCGGAGTATTCGATCCTGCAAGAGGCGTCTGGTTGTTTGGAGGCGCGACCATCTGCGCTGGTGGGGCCTGCCCCTGAGCTTGCCCAGATGGATTTGGTCCCAGGCGCATCCTGGCTCTCTGCTGACCAACCAAATTTTGGTAGTGAAGACCCTGAAGTCCTTTCAATTTGTCTAAAGTACCTGGAGGTAAGTTGGCTTGATTTTGGGCGACCCAAATTTTCAGTTCACTCCAGGTCTTGACCTCCGGCGGCATCGTTGACAACGCACCATTCATGTTCAAAATGGCAGCTGGAAATTTCTGGTCATCCATTTGCCGAGTCTGGTCGTCGGTTAAAGCATTGCCAGCCATTTGTGCGGCTCTTTGCTGGTTCTGTAGGTTCTGTCTCTGTAGCTGCTGCTGTCTTTGCTGTACCATACTCTGTTGCCCTGTAGGCGGCGGTTGTACCATCGCAGGCTGTTGGAGCCCATTGCCATTTTGCATGATAGCTGGTTGACCATTCATCATTTGACCAGGTTGCGCTCCCGTAATATGGGGTCCGGGCTTGCCTGCTTGGTCTTGTACTAGTGTGGAGTCTGGCACACCTTGACTTCTTGCCTGCATCGCATGCTGGTGCAGCATTTGTTGTCGCTGCCTATGCAATTGGGCAATGAATTTGTTTTGCTGCTCTTCGTTCATCTTTGCCAATTCTTGCTGCATTGCAGGAGGCAGGTTCAGCATTGTTGGCCGCGGGCGCTGCTGACCGGCATCTGAATGTTCAGGCTGGCCCATTGGTTGCATGCCTTGTTGGGGATTCATCTGGTTCTGATCCTTTTGCTGATTTGGTTGAGCCCGCTGTTGAGGCCGCATGTTTCCTGCTTGAGCCTGTTGATTTGGAGATCCAAATGCCCTGTTAAGATTCGGCATATTGGTATTCTGTTGCGGTGTACGCCCGGAAGTATTGAGACCATTAAGCTGTCCCTGCAGATTATGTTGGGGGGCTTGATGGGGTGTGTTCCCAAAATTGACTGCCTGAGGTTGCATTGACACGTTAGAGACTTGTGTGTTTGGCTGCGACGGATAGTACGGCTGCGTGGGTTTTTGCATTGGCTGAGCCCCATTGACTTGTCCGTTTGATTGTTGTCCAGTTCCCCGGCCATTGCCTCTTTGCTGTTCAACCATTGCCTGACTATTGCTCGCTGGAACGACCACCTGCCCAGCTTCCTGCGACCGTAGCCCGTTTTGCTGTTGCACAAGGATCTGAGAGGAGTCGAAAATTTGTGGAGGAGGAGCTCCGGCAGCTTGAGCTACCGAGTTCTGAGGCGTAGTTCGGGGCTGTTGAGGTAATAATCCGATGCTCGGTGCTCCGTGTATTTGGTTTCGCTGGGTGGGGTGCTGAGGTTTCTGGGCCACGTATCTGCTGGCTGCCTGGCTACGAAAGTAGTATGTTAATGGCTCAATATTTTGCATTGCTAGATTCTGTCGCACTTCCGGGGCGATATTCCGAAGCCTGTTCTGAATGAGGTCCAGCTGCTCCTTCGACGTGTTCTGCGCCAGCATGTGCGCCATCCGATTGATTTGCTGTTGATCCTCAGCAGTGAAAACTGTCTGTGCATTTTGTTGGGTAATATGCGATTGCGGTGGATGTTGACTTGGTGCCAACTGCAAGCTTGATTGTGGGTTCATAACCTGCGGCTGTAGCTGCTGTGATAGTTGTTGTTGCATCTGCATCCCAGCAGGCTGCATCGCTTGGTGCAATTGAGCGTTTTGAAATCCCGGTTGGAACTGGCCTTGATTTTGGGTTTGAACCATGCCTTGCATCTGCATTTGTTGTGGTACCGTATTCATTTGTGGCTGTTGTGGGTTTTGAAACTGTTGTTGTATGCTGTTTGCCTGCTTTGTTCGGGTTTCGGTGATATCTTGCAACTTTCTGTGACATGCTTGCTCATAAGACGCCTTTGTGAGTTAGTATGGCCTCTGCTGCTTGGTTTTAGATGATAAGGACATGGTGCTCACGTGATCGGGATTATCCTCGAATGTCTTCTGCTCAAACGTGAGAGCTACGTTAATGGACTGATGATAATCCATATCGGGCTTGATCAAGCGCAGTGACGAGACTCTGTGTCGGGCTTTGTAAGCGAATCAAAGGTCGTAGAAGTTCGACTTAACCATCAGGGACTGGCCAACTTACATTTGCCATACGACCATCGTACGCTGTTGCAGAGGGACAGCTGTTTGCCATCCTTGGGGGGGTTGCTGTTGCTGAAGCAATCGAAAGATATGCTGTTGCACTTTCATGTTCTGCTGCGGTCCCGCTTGTTGTTGATTGCCCTGCGGGCCAGGCGGAGGCCCCGCCATGCTATGGAAGTTGGCCGGGTTCATAGCCTCACGGCCAGACAAGAGCCCCTGTGACTCGGACGAGTCTGCAGTTGACTAAAGCGTCCTATTGGGCGACCGTGTGTGAAAGCTATTGTAATGTACGAACATGTGTGGGCACTGACGACAACAGACCTTTCTACTCGAGCTTTGGGTCGGCGAAAATAGTGGGGTGGCACGGGCAGGTGAAGACGCTTGGTCAGAGAATGCGGCTATGTTGGGGCGTGGGAGGTTCGTCCGTAATTTGGCTCTGGGTTGACGGAGTCGATGGGTTCCGGGTAGGGCAAGTCGTCGTTTGTGTAGGGGCAATATTGCTGAACGTCTGAGAAGGGATAGTGTGGCGGTAGGGGATGTTCAGAAGGGTAGCTGAATTGTGAGGCGAGCACCTTGTTGACCGGGCTGGGGTGAATGACTGACAGTGGATCAGCGCCCCGCGCCCGACAGGCTTGCAGTGCAGCACCGAGCAAAACCCTGCGTTCCCGGATTGTCGTCAGCCCTTTGCCCGCATGGAAGGCTCTCAGGCCGTGGGAGGCAGTATGGGGAACTTGGAGTGTCCGGCGGGAATGTTCAGTATCCGGGTCTCGCAGTCCAGTAGCACGGATCGGGAAGAGGAAACATGAACCGAGAGGCTAGCGACTTAGTCGTACACAATACAGTCGAAAGAGCGAGAATCAACCATCACAACTATTGATGATGTTGAAGGGAAAGTAGAAGAGAATGTGCAGGCCGAGGGATTTAGAAGAAGAAGAAGAGAAAAGGATGCAGGGCAAGGCTCAGATCGAGGCTGTAATAGTATGATGAGTGATGTGCTGGTTGTTGAGTTGTGTGACCAGTGAGCGAGAATGAGAACGAGAAAGCGACATGGAAGAGTCATCACGTGATCAGACAGGGTGGCCTTTTGTGACGCATCCCCGTTTAGTAGTAGTAGCAGTGTAGTGCAGTACGGAATACGGAGGTACATCAGTAGGTATCGTAGGTATCCCTCCACCCCTCCCACAGTCCAATAGCTGACCCAGCGAGCCTTATCCGATATGATATGGTGGTGTTCTAATGTGATGCCTCCCTTACCTACCTTACTACTTTAGCCACCATAGGGCTTGCTCTACCTTATGAGTCTATTCCGTAAGGTACTCTCTATCCGAACTACGGAATTTCCGCATATGATGATTGATAGGAGCGTATTCAGACACCGTCACACCTGTAACCCCCCCCTTTCATCCGCCTAAGCCCTAAGTGATTCGTCTATTTACGAATGCTAAGCCCATATTCCGTACAAAGGATACCATGACTTTCTATTCTCGGAAATTACTCAGGTAATGGAAGTGTCAAACCCACCAACCCGCCTCTTACAAAGCTGAGTACGGTGGCCAGCTATGCTTTTGACGAATGACCCTTATCGTCATCCTCAGCCGTTCTAACATATCAGAATCATAATACACAGCCGTTCTCGGTGTGGTTGTGCTTGGATACAACCTATTATCAAAGCCAGGAATGGCGACTTCGATCCGATCCGATGTCTTTGCCTTCTTAGCCATACCTACCATATCCCTCGCCGTTCTCCTCCTGCTGCGACATTTCCTCCCCCTCAGAACGACGCCTGCCTACCTGCTGCTTCCCATCTTCCTTGCCCTAGCCCTCCCTGTCAGCATCATCCTCTTGGTACCCATAGACCTCGCTTCAAGCTTGAGGGCTACCGATGAGGCTTCGAGAGGAATATGGCTGCCTGACCGCGTCATACTGGTCGCATGGCGTCTCACCTACTGGCTTACGTTTGCCCTAACCTGGTAACTAAGCGATCTTCCAAGTCTATGTACGATACCCTTCATGGGACGCTGATCGACATCGTCTAGGTTCATTCTGCCTTTATTGGGAGAGTATGTAGACTCGGGTTACCGAACGCCCAAGGACCGCATCTTGTACTCCCTAAGATCGAATGGCCGGTATCAGCTCACCGTTCTCGTGTGTGGTGTTGCCGGGCTTGGATACGTGCTTTGGCAGAATGGGTTTGAAGCAACATCCGTCAAAGCCTTGGTTATGGCATTGGCCTACTGCTGGGGTTTGATTCTTGCAATATATCTCATGGGTCACGGATTGGTCGCCGTACCTAGACGGCTGTATCACAACGCCAAGATAAGTGGAAGATTGCGAAGGATACAGTCTCAAGCGCCAAGGGTCAATGATAGACTTGCGGACGCGACCTCGGATCTGGAAGATTTGGAAGCCCAGGTCGCCAAATTGGTACAGCGAAAGAATGGGATCTCGCGCGACCATCAAGAATGGATCGATGAGCTGTCGGAGATTTCGAACTTATCTGGCTCCCGCCTATCATCCGCTGGGCCTCGCGCGAACGTTGCAGCAATACCGGCTGTAATCACTGATCGGTACCTTGCTGAATTAGCGAGGAAACTGAATCGTGCCCGTCATAAGCGTGTCCGTTATATCGATGCCTGGGATCGCCTCAACCAAGAGGCCGCTGATATGCAGGCTATACTCGATGCGTCTGCATCCCAGCATCTCGAATTCGGAAGAGTCTCTCCGCATGCCTCATGGCTTGAAAGAGCAATGATACTGACGCCTTATACTCGCTATTTGATCCATTCGAAAGCGATACCCGCAGCGAGGCTAGCTCTTGCGGCTGTGCTCTCCTTGGCTTCAGTCTGTATTGTATGGTCCGAGCTTGTCAAATTCCCCGCCCCAAAGCTCTCAGTTATCAGCTTAACCGTTGTATCCCACACAGGTAGTGGCGGAGAGGAAGTGGGATTTGTGGGCCAAGTCATTGCCTCACTGTGGCTTCTCTATATGTGTCTGGCTGCGCTCGCAAGTTTTGACGAGGTCAAGATATGGGGAAATCGTGCACTTGTCCGAAGAAACACTTACGGCGAGAGTGCTACATGGTACTCGGGACAGATCGCCAAACTTACAGTTCCGTTGGCCTATAATTTTGTGACATTTCTTCCTCGGAATGTCCATGAAGAGACAACTTTCTACAACTTTCTGGGTCGCCTTATCAATCTAACTCCATTAGGGAAGGGGTTTGACTACTTCTTTCCGATTCTCATATTAATACCTATCTGTGCTACGTTCTTCAACTTGTATGGTCGTGTTAAAAGAATCTTTGGGTTTGGCATCGTTGAAGACGACGAGGAGGGTAATTTTTCAGCTTTTGATGGTGGAGGATGGAGAGAAGGTCGTGAGTTGATCGAACGAGAATTGAATGGCACGTCTCGTCTCGGACTCTCATCTCGAGCAGGCGGAACGTCGTTGTCTTCACCTGCAGGATATCATAGCCCCGCTGATGCAAGCGGCCAATTACGCCACGCGCCTACTGTTTCTCGTGGCTCCTTGGCGGTACCAAGCTCGCGCGACATTACATCGGGAAACACGAAGACGGCGAGGGGGCAAGCTCAAAGACTTGCTGATGCTACCCAAGCAGCGGAAGAGGATGAGAACCTCTTCCAAGGCTTTGCACACCGTGTTCGAAATACGTTTGACACCATGGACAGGCCGGAATGGCTGTCTGATCTAGGGAAGCGGCCCAAATGGATGGGAGGAGTAGATGGCAACCGTGAAAGCAATGGCAGGGCCGACTCCGGGCGGGGACTGGGAAGGTGGTTTGGTGGCAGGCCGGCGGACGGACATGTAAGGCTATGAGTGAACGATTAAGACTTGCTGCATAGCGATGGAGTTGATCTCAAAGGACTGCAGTACTAGAAGGAATCACATTGTAAACACCTGGACGCAACAGAGAATCATTGAATTGCATTGAGCAGATTGCATCACCTATACTCCGGACTCCGTATAATATCACTGTTGAACGCCATCTTGTCAGCACCCCGATTTCCATAAGTCAAGTACCACTGAGTACATACTCCGTAAGATAACATGAGATGATCTTCCACTAGGAAGGAGAGGCTGGGAGTGGCAGTGGTGGCTGGTAAGAGCACATAATGTTTAGCTTGAGCCCGGCGACGGCGAGCCAATTGTCCGACCCCTCGACGCCAGCAAGAGAGTCTATTGAAGAACCTAAGCCAACGTCTTGACAGGAGAAGTTGTAAGACCTGGTTGCCGCCACCACCAACCACCTGTACATATCTGAACAAGCGTCTGTGTCAATATGCCGTGCTAAAGACCGTGCGAGTTCCAGAGTCATCGTGACAATATCCAGGTCCCTGCGCAGAACCTCCTAAAAGCCCTGTTGGACGACCATCTGCCGCACCCAAGAACGCTGCTTGCAAACGCATCTATGTATAGGGCTTAGCTGTCTTGACAAACAACTGATCTCCATAGGTATTCACGGCTCTCCATATCTTGCACCAAAGTGGGAACAACATCTGCTGCTAGAATCCGTATCAAACATACCCCACTGGCCCCTGGGTTTGTTTGCTGACACCAGTGAGAAGGGTCGTAAATGTATATAGGCGGCTGGTCCAACACATAGTTGAAGGTCATCGCGCGATGGCTGCGATATCTACATTACCCAATGGACGGGTTCTTGACTCTCAACGAAGTTCTGAGAAAGAACACAACTCTTGGGAGTTTATCAGACCGGTTAGTCAAGATGTAGGTTCCTATAGGCCTAATATAGACCTGCTCGTCTTTCGGATGCGTTTGTGGTCTCCGCACAAGTCCTTTCCTGCAACTTCACATTCATTGCGCCTCTGCTAATGTCTTACCTCTTCGATAGCATACCGGCACATCCTTCTCGAAACCATTCTCCTCAGTCAACAAGTCATTCCCCCGCCGGACAAACGATGCACAAATACACCAAACTAATGGGACCTCTCAGAGCTACAGTAATCCAACACACTCAGACACAGTGGATCGGGGCGGCTCGATTGAATCGTCTAATCAGCCGAGAGCTATAACCAACAGTGAACCTTCCTATCTAACACCGTACCCAAACGGTGGGCTTAGACCACCTCTGAATCTCAGCAGAAGTGGTAGCGAGGCAGACAGTCTGCTGGATCTATACGGTCGGCCAAGGAGCGGCGTTGAGAGCATGGATAAAGTGGAACGGCCGCTTGCTATGGAAGATGTTCATATAGAAGATGAGGACCCTGAGCGCTCAAGATGGATACACAGGGACAAACTGCTAGTAATTGAGAGTCAGGAAATGCAAGAAGCTGGGATCAAGCTTCCGCCACCTGGGAGGTCGAATAGCAAACCCCAAAGCAAGCGGGAACATAACCGGACTCAATATAGCAATGGCTTACGCCACAACGAACCGGGTAGCACGAACGGTAGGGAAGTGCAAAGCCAGAGGTTCGAGGAGCCACTGCAGCAGCAAGAGCAAATTGAAGAAGACCCAAGCAACTACGATCTCAGAACACCAGAAGAAATTGCCGCCGACCCCCATCCTGGATTTAGCCCACAAATGTATCGCCAACCAGGACTGAGATCCAGTTCCTCGCGCATCCCTTTGCCAAGGCATAGTCCTTTACCCATCCCGCAAGAGCATATAGAAAGAAACACACCGATACCACGGAAGCGGGGTGCCAGCGCGAATTGGAGTTCAGGAGATGAGCATGTAATCGCATACGGCAAAGTGAGAAGACGGAGTCAAAGTGTTGGTAGCCTGGTCCTATTGGACGACGGGGATTATTTACATAGTAGCCCTACACCAGCGGCCACATATTCGGGTAGCCCCAACAGCGTCTCGACATCCCCTACCAAACCGCGAGTGATGAGCAAAGCAGGCTTGTCATCAGGTTCCCGCAGGACATCAAATTCACAAGGCAACATTGTCGACGCACAAAACCCTCGATCTCCATCGAAACCTCGAATAACCTCAGGGCAACGACCGAAATCACGCTCCGGGCTTGAACCCAGGCCGGCGACTGCCATCAACCGACCAGAAGGCGATCCGCCATGGCTAGCAACAATGTTCAAGCCCGACCCTCGCTTACCACCCGAGCAGCAACTGTTACCCACGCACGCCAAAAAGCTCCAGGAAGAGCAGCAGAACCGCGAAAAGGAATGCAGGTCCGAGTCGGACGCCCGGAGAGGGTTCACGCCTTTGGCCGTACACACGCAACGCGGACTGCAGCCTCCTTCCCCAGCCAGAAGTCTCCAAGACGAAGGCGAAAAAGGCAAAGAGAAGGAACCGGGGTGGCCGTTGCAAGTGATGTCGAAACCCGCCAAGAGCAACGGTAGCCCTGCGAGTGCTAGCCTCAGCCCGAACGCTGGGTATAGCACCATACCGCGGATGCAGGGCACGCCGCAAATGTCCAGGGCGCCGAGTCCGAAACCTATGCCGCAGGCTATGGAGGTGAAGCAGGCGCCGAAGGAGAAGACTTGCGGGTGTTGTGTCGTCATGTAGCTCACCGGCTATAGCCTACAATTTTTCGATTTGCAAGGTCGTTTGGAGTTAAGCCGGCCGCTCAGGGAAGATGCGGCGTTTCCTCCCTTCTTGGAGCGTACTACCATACCATAGCCTTGCTATTTTTCGAGCGACGGAGTCGGGCTCTCGTTCTCGTCCTTCTGTCCATAACGCCCATCTGGCCTTTTCTTTCCATCGAGATACCTTAGTCTTGGGCACTGCAGCATCCGTTATCACCTCAATGTTCATCGCTTGGTTCGTACATATTCGTGTGCTAGAAAGGGTGGGGGATTTACTCTGCTAGGAGTTGATGGAGTGGCGTTGTTGGGGTTGAGGTTAGGAGGGCGGGTGAGGACGATGGGGGTGTGGGAGCAGAGGTTTAGGAGGTGGGGATCCACATGGTTGAAAGGTTTTTGTGACTATTTAGACCGATGAGAAGTTTGCAGTGCAGACGTTTTGTGGTATCTGGCATCAGCACACGAACAGTGCTGACATCTTCACCTGGTTTTGTGCCAGCTCGAATCCGTAATTCCTCATACGGATATTTCCCAGCACCTCCATCTACTCCGCACCACCCACTTCCCCCAACTCCTCTCTCTACCAAAATCCCCAACGCCCCCTCCCCCTCCCCCTCCCCCTCCCTGCCCCCAAAGCCAGACCCATAACATCGAACATCCCCCTCTCGTCATCGCCAGCGCCCCCGAATCCCATTTCACACAACCTCCCTGAGCCCCTCCAAAACACCCCCGTGTCCCCGTTCCCACTTTTCCCCCTCATTTCCATCGCCCCATTCCTCCACGAAAAGCGTCCGAGCGGGGGTTAGGAGTTGTGCGATTGCGTGAGGGATTCTTGCTGGGAAGGGATAGTTTGCTACCTCGATGGGTTGGGCGTGGGAGGGTGGGGGTGGTGGCGATGGGATGGGATGGGGATGGAGATGGAGGTGGAGATGGAGATGGAGATGGAGATGGAGATGGAGATGGAAATGGAAATGGAAATGGAAAGCGAGCGAAGGGGATTGGATTACTGAATTGGAAGCTATGGAAGGATGGTGAACGAGTTGAGAGGAAGAGACCGAAAGACGGAGATTTCAAGTACAAGAGGGATGGTGTGGTGAAAGATGGCGAGATGTCGTTTGCGCTCTATTCCATTTTGTCGTCGTCAAGACCTTCACTATTCAAACCACGCGAGTTGCGATAACTCAGTAGAAAAAGAAGGCTGTTGGAAAGATCAGGGATAGAAGGGAGAGCAGTGCAGCTGTTATTGTTGTCGCCGTCGTTCCCAGCTATTGGTGGTTCAGATTATTTTTTATTTCTAATTTTGGTATATAGCACAATCCCTGGTTCGGACTTTTTAATGTTTTGTCGCTCTCTAGTTTACCGCATATTGACAATATGATTATCCATCGAATTGGAGAAAGCAGCAGACTCAAAGCGTGAGCAGACTTAACTTCTAAGAAATTAGATATTTGCAACCCATCAATCGAAGTTTGAAGGCCTGACTGCAAAGAATCTATGCTCCTAGCTATTATTTGAACAGCGATGATATACGAATAGTCGATCGTTGTTTTGCAACTCTAGCTTTCTCGCTGGACCTTTCAAGAAACGTTGGCGGTCGGTAGAATAAGATAGCTGGGAGGACGATGGTGAGAGATCATGATTACTGATCGTCAAGCCTCAAGGTTACAGGTACTGGAAGCACGGAGAACGAAGTGACTAAGCACATCGCAGCGCATCGAACTCTGCCTTAGCAATCATACAAAACATACGGATTAACAATGACCGCAGAGATACAGCTGTAAGATAGAGCGTATCGAAATAACAGCTGCTTCTTCAGAACGCGTGGAAGAAGCAAACGTGTTTAATCTCTGTGACAGATACTTGCAACGATAGAGAGTATGTCTCAGAACAAGCCAACGACCCTTCAACGACTCCGTTTAGCAGCTCAAGGCCTCAATTCTCAAGGCCGGGATTCTGAGACGCCAGAGCCGATGACAGCCCCAGTATCACCGAGGGAGCTGTAGTCGGAAAGCCCGGAGAATAATCCTCACGGTACGAGTAATCCATTTGAGCATTGTCTTGTTTCAGCTAGCGCAAGCCTCAGCGGAGACGAGAAGGGGCTTGAACAGTTAGGGCAGGAGTTACCCGCTACCCTTTTCGCGTTGATGTATGGATACAATAATGTATTGAAGGGTTCAGGTATGTATGTCCTTTCGCGGGATCTGATCAGTAAAGCATACTTTTTTAATATTGTAGAACGCGTGCTAGATTGTAGCCAAGGAGAGCCAGCACCAAGTCAGGTGGCACCAGCAAGACCTAGCGTAGGGAAGGAGTTCTCGACCAAGTTCGAATTCATTCTCGGCAATGATCCCGTACAGGCTCGGAAGTCGGTAAGAAAGCATGCCATGCAGGAGTACCGGAGGAGGGAGCAGTGGGAGAAGGGAGAAAGTATTGGCGAACGTAAGAGGAATGCAAGCTTCTCATTCGGCAAAGGACGGCAGCTTCCATCCCCATTGTCTGCCGAGGACGGGGGCCCATGCGAACAGGAGTCCTCGGATCCAGAGTCCTCGCTGGTTGTGGGAAAGAGAAGAAGGCTTGACTGGTCTCCTTGCACAACGGTCACTAAGACCAAGTCGTCCAGAGCAGTACGCCCACACTTTCAGACCCAGACTGAACAGAGTTGTCAAAACGACAACGGATCCTTACCGTTTCGCTTCAATCCGTGGGCAGCCGTTGCAGCAGCAGACGTGGATCCCTTTAGCAAGATTAATTTTGGCGCTGCACCAGCAATGCAAGCTCTCTTACATCAATGTAAATTCATTTGGTTTTAATTCAATCAAGGTCAGGTACTGATCTGGCACATCCTAGACGTATGGAACGGGCCAAGAGCGTTTGATCTGTGGGCGGCAGGCACCGATTTCCATCGCATAGCTTGGCTTTATAGCGATATCGCAGCTCATGACCCAGAACCTATCCCGGTGTGTTTCGCTTTCGCTTTGTGGCACATGGCTCGCCTGCGTTACGTCGAAGAGCCGCCTTTGGCTTTTGAGCACAGGGCCAAGGCGTTACAAACGATCAATAAACGGCTGCAAGATCCTCAAAAGGCCGGGAGTAACGCTAATATAGGAGCAGTCATAAATCTTGCAGGCCATGAGGTAAATACGAATCTGTTCTCACGGTATCTGCCAGCGACTAATTGCGGTCAGTATGTGATGGGAAAACCCAGGGATTTTTTCACCCATATGTCAGGACTGGCTCGAATGATCAAATCACGCGGTGGTATGGAATGGTTTGATGCACATCCAGAGCTCAGATCCATCATCATGCGGTGCGTTAAACTGTTGATCCAAGCAAGCAATAGTTCAAAAACGTCAAGGCTGACCGAGATAACAGGTTAGATTTAATGCGAGCGTATGCTACAGTATCAAGACATCGATTCCCTCAATTTCAAGTTTGTCAGGGTCTCCCATCACTAGGCAAACAGTTGGGACTCAACTCTGAGAGTGAGAAGGATATCAAAAATCCTGTAGGCAGCCGATTCGAACAAGCTTATAATTTCTGCCGAGATTGTATTGCTCTTTTCGATGGTGTGGAGGACGTGGCATCGTTGATAAGGACTTCCAAGTCCATCCAGGAACAGACCGAGAAATTCTGGTTCAAACAACTGTTGGAAGGTTTGGTACGTCGACTACTACGGAGAGAGCCTGGAGTAGCAACAGATGAAGGCTCGGGTCTAGTCAAAGGATGTTGTCGATTGGCGGTTCTGATCTTGGTTGATACCATGATGCGCGAAGCCTTTAGCTCTCCGAATTACAGTGGCCATAACGTTCGAGCTGTCAGAGCAAACCTCCTTGACATGGATACGAAACTAGGCCGCGCATTGTATTGGCTGATGGTTGCCATGCTCCATGGCCAGCGAGTAGATTTAGGTGAGCCGGCAAGAGCATTGTACCTCGCGGAAGCTGTGCTCCTAGCAATGGATGTCAGCGAAAATGAATGGCGTCTCATCAGAACAAGGTTAGTCAGGTACCTTGAGATGAAACAATTGAACGATCTTGCGGGCATTCAGATATCAGAGTTATGGGAAGTAGGACCTATCAGTCAAACTGTCATGGACGATTGGATATGAATATAGGACACTGTGACATATTGCTCGCAAGACCAGCCATCCATCGATGTGTCTTAGGCTGTTATATAGGTCTACTTATTAGAATTTTCCGTGCCATAGACATGTGAATTTGTTTGAACCGCTTCTATCAGTGTCGACGCCTCTTGAGCTTGGTGTCTGCTCAAGTCTCTATTAAAATGGCATCACTACACCGGCTGGCAATATTTATGGCGGCTTTGCCGGTATGCTCATTCCCTGCAGGTCAATTCATACCTATCGCGTAGTGACCTGAGCTGGAATCAAGAGTTGCATGCTCATGTATCAACAATCAAACGAGCCGATAACCACTCAAAACCCGTCAACTCGCAGACTTATGACCAATACAACTAAAGCTGAATCGATAAGCTTGCTTCCCATCTCAACGGCGGCATGCAATCGAGCGAAGTGGCATTCCAACCAAATAGGGGGGCAGCCAGGCTGAAAATTAGTGAATACACGCGTACGTTCAGGCCACTTGATTATCGAAAGGGTTCATTTCCTTGAACACTTGTGATACGTGTGCTTCCGATCATCTGCGGGCTCCGGGCCTAATTGATCTTGTCCGATGAACAAGAGGGCGCCGACTTATCACCGTTTGGCGGATGCGACCGACCCGGGTAGTCACTACGGATAGCCCCTGCCTTTCTTTCAATAACACTCCCGGATGCTTGAAATCCTGCACCATTACATGTGCTGCTTTGAAGAACGAGGCAAAGACTTTTGTAGTGTCGTTGGCATGGATAGTTTCTGGTAGACTCAGACGAAGCTCGTCCCTTCTCCCACCCGTTCTTCCTGCTTCAATGGTACTGTATTCTAGACGATACTTTAGGAAGTCGTCTTGGAGGGAAGATCTGTGGCTTAGACCAGCGAATATATAGTTCACCTGAATCTCGGAGCCAGGATCTAAATCAGCATTTGATGTTCGAGCTCGAGATCGGATGGCATGCGGTGGAATCGATATTGTAAGGCTTGCAGGCGTCTTGAGACGATCCTGGCCCAGGATATTGAGATTGCTGGCTTCCACAAAGTCAAGGATTCGCTGATCAACCTGCTTCGAAGCAGGAAGATAAGATTCCACAACGAACCTTAGATCCATTAATTCATCTGGTAGAAGGACATCAGACTGCCTTTCGCCGACGATCAATCTGACGCTGCGGAGACTTGTTGTTTGACTATCTGTAATTATAGCAATCCGTATATCCAGATCAGGCAAGTCTTTCGCAGAAACCGTATCGGACGCAGACAGATGAGATGGTATCAACCTGATGGACAACTCCTCATATTGTTTCAGGTTTTTCGACCCCATTTCCGTCAAAAATTGACGTAGCCTTGGAACAGTGGTCAGAAACTCACGGCGAGACTGGATTTGCTGTTCAATATCTTGTCCAGCCGGTACATTCATGGGATATAAGACCTGGCCGAAGACTGTTGATGTATTGTAGCGCAGCTCTGTATCCCAGCTTGATGCAAGACTACCAGTCTTCTGACCAGCTGTCAATACTTCCCCTTGTACTTTCCTGTAAAGAAAACTAGATGCCGACGCAATTGCACCAGAGAGCGTTCTGTTGTTGCTATGCTGAGTGATTTTAGATCCCAATGCCAGTAGAGGATACTCCGCATTCGTATTATGCCCGAACCTCTTTTTTGTTCCGCTGCTCCATCTTGACCACTCCGTACTTCGCTCGTTCAACGGCATACCAGTGCCCACGTCAACTGGAAAGCGGATCACTCCCTCTGCATTGAGGGGTCCAGCCCAGTGAACCTGAGTTTCTTTTGTTGCAGCTGGCTCTAGGGCTTGCAGGATTAGCCTGCGTACATCCTCGAAGTCCCCGTCACCCGGGCCAAGGTAATAAACGACCAGCTTTCTCACAATTAGCTCTGGTCGATTATTATTTAGTAACGTGCCTACCTTTTCCGGGTCTCCTTTAATTCGCGTTGTACTTGATGTCTTGATGATGGTGCTTGTAAGCTGTTCTATTTGCTCCAGCAATGGTTTGTTCAACAGAGTACTCAGTTCGGCGATTTGTTTTGTATGCTTTCGCCCATCTCTAGGAAGATCAAGCTCAGCACGTCTGATATTTTCGAGTATATATTGGAGAAGTTTCAGCACATCGCTTGCCGAATCGTGATCTGCAGTAATTCTGAGAACACCGTAAGATCGTGAAGCTTCAACTTTTACGCCATATGCCTCTGACAGTCGCTTGAGGACGTCCCTCCCTGCGTAACGGTTAGATCATCACCAACGACGGCAGACTCATAGGGCTTACTATGATTGAGGACTAGGTCCAGATGTTCAGGTTGTATCCACACATCTAGCTCGCCCAATGAGTCTTTCTCTTGTTCGTTTTGTATGTGCCAGATCTGCCGTATGATTTTGTTTGCCACAGTCTGCTTGAGAGGACGTCCTTTGCTTCTATTCGCTAGTACTTCGCCTGGTGGTATAGCAATTGCGTCATTCTTGACATGCCTGCGTATAGAAAGTCGAGAAGATACATCACCATGAAAAGGCGTGGTACCTGGTGTCCACGCAGACCGCTTGTACAAATCTGAAGAGTAGTCGTAATCAATTTCCCAAGGATCGCGCGTGCATGCTTTGTGGGAATAATTTAGCAGTTGATCCGTGGTGAAGCCATCACGAAGTCTGCGAGCAAGGTCCTCTGCTTCAGATGCAGTGGGTGGGCCGAAGCGGTCTCTTAGACCGGATACCCAGGTTTCCTTTACGCTCTCTAGGTTTTCTCGTACGCGGTCCGCACCAGCAATCCCCCTTTCTGAATTTATCGAGTCCAGGAGCTCGTCTGAGCTCGCTGAGCTTGCTGAATTGCCCAGTGCAATATTTGCTATGCCAAATGTCGTGTATTCTGGTCTTTTCAAAGCTTGTTGGAGCTCATTCCGCAAGCGAAGGACTTCTGCAGGTTTCCCCAGAGCGTCAATACCGATAGGATCTTTAATGTGAAGGTCTAATTTTTTGGAAAGACTTCGGTCTGGTGTATAACGCCTCTTCTGTTTTATATTCTCCAGAACCTCAGCGGTGTTGCCTGGCACAGGACCGTCAGGTTCAACGTGGTCCTGCCCCAAGGTTATGAATCGTGGTAGTACGAGATCTCTTGTGCGGCTCAGGGCGTTTCTTACGAGCGGTCTGCGAGTAGCCATACGCCATTGACATCTGAGACATACTGACACGTCCTGCACGGTAGGGTGATAGGGGGACATCTGCAATAACTTTCTTTAGAGCTAGAAGCTCGCTGTAGAGCAGCCATCAAATCTTTCTCGCTAGATCTGCCCTACAAGGCTACGCCCGGAGAAACCCCGGAGTTAGTAAGAATGACTAGCGTCATTTACTTTATCCCTTTGGCTGCTGTTAGGATTCGGTTAATCTTTAAGGTTAACCCTAACCAGATTCGGTAAGGTTCCGTCAAAAAGGTTATTTTTTGTAAATAGAAACAATGTCAACAAAGCCCCCTATTGTTCTGACCCACCTCGATAATGCCTTCCTGCGACGTAGTACCTGATTCAACCGATTTAGGAACTGACCGTCCTAATCTGCGTCCTATCACTGATATAGGCGATCGATTTGAGCCTATTCAGATACCTCCAAACGTCAGTTGAGTCAATATATCTACGCATACAACCGTCGATGTAGATCAGAAGAACACAAAGCCTTGTATGAGTTCTTGATTGAAAACAGCATTATCAATGCCTACAAACTTTCTTTGCATTTAGATGTTTCAAAGGAGGCTAAATACACTGTTCATAGCGAGTTCAGAACGGCTCTGGCTACAGGTCTAATTCAGGCATCTGAAAGACAGTTTCTGAAGCGAAAAAGGACGTCAACTGAGTCTGCAATTGAACGTTCTATGGTACGTCTAGATGATCATCGAATTTGCAAAAGAAAGAGTCTTGGTGACTGTCGTGGATGCAAGGAGATAGGACAGGTAGCAACGCCTAGGAGGCGAAGGATTCTCGGAGAAATCACACCAAATTTGGGTGGTAATAAGCGGGGAAAGCGTACTAATTTTGGCTGCGATACTTGCGATATCCCCATATGCAAAGACGGTCCTTGTTGGGCTGCCTATCACAATAGCATCAATAAAATGGGTTCAGAATGATAGTTCTATTGTTTCTATTGTTCCTATTGGTAGAATAAGCGAATACGCTAATTAATCCACCCGACAGCAGCCAAAGGGATATCCCCATCCATCACATTCTTAAAATGGACAGAGGACGCTGCGTTCTCCTCCTCCACTGTTTCACCGAGCTGGATCAGGTACTACGCTCTTGTGCATGACTCTTCGTCCTATGATCCGCACATGCGGAAGATTTAGATGGATCTGACGAGACGGAA